>WSSedB1CaDRAFT_10000129_pt1 | contig 37467 bp, 33 predicted proteins | sample WetSurSB1Cattail_FD_9460 | JGI IMG/M metagenome (IMG submission 9460)
CCTGTATGCGTTCAGCCATATATTATTTTATCCGGCTTTTGTTATCAGTCTCCTGTATCCGCCGGCAGGCGGATGGTTCCTGACCCTGGGGGTCTTTCTGCTCCGGTTTCTGTTTCAGGGACTTGTTTATTACCGCTGTATGAAAAAACTGGACGAGTCGGACCTGTTCCCAATCTGGTGGCTGCTGGACATCTGGATGATCGGATATTATATCATCTTTGCACCTTCATTATGGAAGAAGCCGCGCGCGGAGTGGAGATAATCACCCGTTATTTTTCTGATTTTACCCCGGAACAAATTCGCCAGCTGGAGGCGCTGGAAGTTGTTTACAGGGAATGGAACGCTCAAATCAATGTAATTTCCCGAAAGGATATTGGCAGTTTGTATGAGAAGCACGTATTGCATTCCCTCAGCATTGCGGCGGCATACCAGTTCCCCCCGGGATCCCAGGTAATTGATATTGGCACGGGCGGCGGGTTTCCGGGTATTCCGCTGGCCATATTTTTTCCGGAATCCCGGTTCCATCTGGTGGACAGCATCGCAAAAAAACTGAAAGTTGTGGACGCGGTGGCTGATGCCCTTTCGCTAACGAATATCTGCACGCAGCAAATCCGGGCTGAAGAAATCAAAGGAAGAAAATTCGACATCGCCGTTTCAAGAGCGGTTGCCCCGCTGAAGAATCTCTGGTTCTGGGCCAGGCCTTTACTGAAACCGCAAAACATACAGGCTGGTGGCGACGATCCCCTCCCCAATGCCAGCGGGCTGATTTGTTTGAAGGGTGGCGACCTGGCGGCTGAAATTTCTGACAGTGGCACCAGGCCAATAGTGCACGAGATCTTTGATATTTTTCCCGAAGCATATTTCAGGGAAAAATACATCCTGCAGGTTCCATACCAGCGGTTTGTTTAATTATCCAACCGTTTATTATTTTATTCTTTCCCTGAATGAAAGGGTGATTTTACCTTTTCCTGCAAAGCGGTCTTCAATACTTTCACCGTTGGTCGTTGGCTGTTGGCCGTGTTAACCAAACCTTCGGCCATTATCTGTCAACCGTCAACTGTCAACCGTCAACCGTCAACCGTCAACCGTCAACCATCAACCAATATGATAAAAGTCACCATCGTAGACGACAACGCGGAAGTGCGTGCAGCCCTTGTAAAAATAATTAATGGCGCGGAGGGATTCGAACTCTCCGGCAGTTATGAGGACGGGCAGGAAGCGTACGTGCTGATCCCCCTGATGAAGCCGGATGTGGTGCTGATGGATATCCACCTGGGCAATGGGGAGTCGGGTATTGAATGTATCCGGAAACTGAAACCGGATTATCCCGAAATATTATTTATGATCTGCACCGTATATGACGATGATGAGAAGATATTCGAGGCACTTTGTGCAGGTGCCAGTGGTTATATGCTGAAAAGAACATCTCCCTCCGAATTACTGCGCGCCATCGGGGAGATGCTTGACGGGGGTGCCCCTATGAGCGGACTGATCGCCCGGAAAGTGGTCAGTGTTTTCCAGGTAAACGATGGTGGCGGCCAGGGCTGGAATCCCCTGCATGCCAAAAAAGGAAAGTCATTGCCCGGTTTATCAAACCGCGAAAATGAAATACTGCATCAATTGGCCCAGGGTCTGCTTTATAAAGAAATTGCAGCCAGACTTTTTATCAGTTCTGAAACCGTCCGCAAACATGTATACCACATTTATGAAAAGCTGCAGGTTGGAAACCGGGTAGAAGCCATCAATAAATTTTTCAGGAGATCATGAATCCCGATTACCATTTCAACTCGATTTTGTTGTTATTCCGGTTCACATCCGCCATCCGGTGGGAAGCGTCTATTTCAATGAGCCTGAGATCCGTGAGCTTGTGGTTTACTTCAAATACATATGACGAATTCGTCCATTTCCAGGGATCATAAATGAAACGGGGAATTTTTTTATCTTCATCCGGCTTACTCCCAAACATGGAGTAAAGCGGTATATAAGCCTGTTCTTTGCTGCCATCACTGAATTGAAGCAGGACGTCGATGGGCATGGGTACCTGGCCAAGCATACGGAGTCTGATCTTTGTTTTCCCATTCACTTCCCATAGGCTGTCAATACCATAATCCACTTTTTTAATGCTTTTGACCCAGAAATCATTGTACCAGTCGAGTTGCATGTTACTCACTTTTTCTGCTATACGGAAAAAATCATCGGCATTCGGGTGTTTGAAACGCCATTGGCGGTAATATTCGAGTAAAATTTTATTGAGTACGGAATCTCCTACAATATATCCGAGCTGAACCATGAAAACGCTTCCCTTATAATAACTTGATAAGGAATACCCCATATTGGTACTGAAATAATCGGCGTAGGTAGTCATAGGTTCCTGGTAACTGCTTTTGGCGAGAAAGTAATAACCATTGTATTCCCTTTTGTAGGTCTGTTCTGCCGATGTATCCTTATTCAGGTAACCCCAGTTGCGGGCTGCGGCATATTGTGTAAAACCCTCATCCATCCATGGATACCTGAGTTCATTGGTTCCCATCATTCCCTGATACCAGCTATGCATCCATTCATGCATCCAGCCGCCGGCGTCTTTGAGTAAGGTTGCCATGGGGTACTCCATTCCTCCGTCACCCCCATGGATAAATGAATATTGCCTGTAGGGGTAAGGCCCGTAAGTCTGTTCCATATAAGGAAGCGCTTTTTCTGCCATGTCCAGGATATTCAGCCATTTACTTTCCTTTTCATTGGTTGTTTTATACAGCAGGTGCAGGGTGAGGTCGTTCCGGATTTTTTTTGTGACGTGTTTAAATTCCGGATCTGCGGCCCAGACAAAGTCGTGCACATTCGGTGCATAAAAATGCCATACCAGTTTTTCTCCTGCGGGTCTGATCACTTTTGTTCCCGGAGTTTCATATCCATATCCGATCTGCTGCGGGTTCTGTAAATAACCGGTCCCGCCCAGTATATAGGATTTATCGATGTGGATGTTCACGTCAAAATCCCCCCAGACTCCGTAGAACTCGCGGCCCACATAGGGTGTGGCATGCCAGCCTTCATAATCGTATTCGCAGATCTTGGGATACCACTGGCTCATGGAGTAGCGCACTTTGGTATCCGGGTTATCACGGCCGCTGCGTCGGATTTGCAACGGAACCTGGGCTTCGAATTCCATTTCGAAATGGACGGTTGTATTGGGAAGAATCGGTTTGGTGAGGTTTACTTCGAGGATGGTCTCCTCCATTTGAAAGGGCTGGGCCACCCCGTTCATTTTCAAGGATTTGATTTTCTGATACCCGATCTCATCCGGTTTCAGATGCTCGATGCGGTCCTGCACCCGTTCATCCCAATCCGGCTGATCGTTAATCATGATTTTCCCGAGTGCACGACTCCGGTTGTCCATCATACTGTTGGGTTGAAACGCATTCCAGAAAAGATGGTAAAATACTTTTACCAGGGTGTCGGGCGAATGATTTGTATAGTCCAGCATTTGTTTGCCGGTAAAACGGTTGCTGGTTACATCCATATTGATATCCATCGCGTATTTCACATGCTGCTGCCAGCGGCCGGGCTGGGCGAATCCACTGCAGGCAAACGTTTGAAGGGCAAGCAAAAAAATCACACTACGAACGGATTTTTTAAAATAATTCAGATACATAAGATTCCTTATTATTAAATAATTCAATAAAAAAATTCATTACAGATCCTAGGCGTCATCTCATTACGATTGTAACTGTGCCATCCGGGTTTAAAATTCCATTCCATCCTCAAAAGCCCGGCAATAATTATTGTTGAACCTGCCCCGTTCCTTCCAGCACGATCACGATTTCCCCCTTCACGCCTTTTTCCCTGAAATGTGCCAGTACTTCTTCCAAAGTTCCGCGGATATTTTCTTCATACAATTTACTGAGTTCACGGCTCACGGAGCATTTCCTGACTGAACCGAAATAAACGATAAATTCTTCCAGTGTTTTCACCAGGCGCAAAGGAGATTCGTAAAAAACCATTGTCCGCTCTTCAACGGCCAGCTTTTTTAAAATCGTCTGCCTGCCTTTTTTCACGGGCAGAAATCCTTCAAAGGAAAAACGGTTCATAGGAAGTCCGCTGTTCACCAGCGCAGGCACAAAAGCGGTAGGACCCGGCAGGCATTCCACCCGGATATTCACCTTTATACATTCGCGTACCAGCAAAAAAGCCGGATCTGAAATCCCCGGCGTGCCGGCATCCGTTAAAAGCGCCATTACTTTACCCTGTAACAACTGATCCACCAGGTGTCGTAAAACCTTATGCTCATTATGCTGATGATACGGCGTAAGGGGTTTGATGATCTGGTAATGATTCAGCAGCTTCAGTGAATTCCTGGTATCTTCCGCGAGGATCAGGTCAGCTTTTTTGAGCACGTCGAGCGCCCGGAAACTAATATCCTGCAGATTGCCGATGGGTGAGGGAACGAGGTAGAGCATGAAGGGAATTTGGGAATTTGGAAATTTGAAGATTTGAGAATGAATGTTCCTGGTTAAAAACCCTGGACATTAATAATTGATCATGTAGGTTCATTGAAATCATTTTCAAATTCCCAAATTTCCCAATCCTTCAATTCCTTACAATACAGTGATTTCGAAATATTCCATCACCGGGTTTGCCAGTAATTTCTTACTCGCATCTTCTGCAATTTTTTTTGCCTCATCCGGTGAACCGGCTTCTACCTGGAGCTGGATGGTTTTACCGATCCGCACATCCTGCACGGNTTTGATCCCGAGATTCTGCAAACCGCCCAGGACCGCTTTCCCCTGCGGATCCAGTAATTCTTTGAGTGGCATCACTTTAACCTGTACCGAAAAATTCATGCAATCCTGTTTTTGAAGACCAAAGATAGGATAATGTAAAAAAGGAAGATAAACGGTGCGGCTGTCCATTGTAAAAATATAACAGCTGCCAGTCCCAGTACAAGCAGTAACAGCCGGGGAAGCTGCTGCGGGTCGTTCTTTCCTCCGAACTTCAGAGAAAGCATGGGATGCCGGCTAACCATTCCATACGACAGGAAGATCACGATCGCATACAATACCCATTTATTCAAAAGGATATTCACCATCCAGTTGTTGTCGCGTGCCCAGTAGATCAGGGGAAAGGAAGCAACCATCATACCGACTGCCGGTACAGGAATGCCTTTAAAACTCTTTGACTGGGTCATATCGAGGTTGAATACAGCCAGCCGGTAGGCCGCCGCGCAGGGCAGGATCAGGGCAGGCAGGAGCCAGATCATGGAAACATCCGCACCGTCTTCCTGGCGCATATAACTCATTCTTAAAAACTGGTAAATAATCAATCCGGGCGCTACGCCAAAACTCACAACATCCGCAAGCGAATCCAGTTCACGTCCCAGCGGGGAACTTTGTTTCAGGATCCTGGCCAGGAGTCCGTCCAGGAAATCTACCAGTGCAGCCAGCCCGATGAATAAAGGAGCCAGCCAGATGCGTTCCGGAATGTCTGCATACTGGGTTCCGTCAGCGGAATAAACAATAGTAATCCCGTTTTGCAGGATACAGATCAGGGCCACACATCCGGAGAATAAGTTCAGAAGAGTAAAAAGATTGGGGATATGCTTCATCAGGTAATTTGGAAATTTGGGAATTTACTATAGGCGGGAGTAAAAATAACTCATAATTTATAACTCATAATTCATAATTCCTAAACTCCCCGGCCATTACCCCGGTTCCATTTAATCTTCAGGCTTTAGACCTTTTCATATAAGCTTCTATTTCTTCAGCAGTAATGGGAATGTCCTTCATCAGGTCCACATTTCCGTTTTTGGTAAGCCAGATATTATTTTCAATCCGGACACCCATTTTTTCTTCCTGTATATAAATCCCCGGTTCAACCGTCAGCACCATGCCGGCACGAAGGGGTTCTGCACGCGGTCCGAGGTCGTGCACATCAATACCCAGGTGATGGGAAATACCATGATATAAATATTTCCAGTAAGCCGGCTGTTCCGGAGTTGAATTCTTTACATCTGATTTGCTGAGCAAACCGATTTTTTGAAATACCTGATCAGCTTCCCTGCCCACCTGCACATGATAATCGAGTATGGTGATACCGGGTTTCAAAAGGCTTTTTGCATAATTATGCAGATGCAGGCAGGCATCATATACCTGTTTCTGTCTTTTGGAGAATTTCCCGTTTACCGGGATCGTACGGGTGAGATCGGCGTTATAACCGCCATATTCTGCGCCAAAATCCATCAGGATCAGGTCTCCGTCTTTGCATTCCTGGTTGTTAGATACATAATGCAGGGTACAGGCATTTTCACCGGAAGCCAGGATACTTCCATAAGCCGGGCCCGTCGCCCGCTGGGAAAGGAAGGAATGCTGGATCTCTGCTTCCACTTCGAATTCGAACATACCGGGACGCATGTTTTTCATCACGCGTAAAAATGTTTTGGCAGTAATATCTATCGCCTGCCGGATCACGGTAACTTCCTCAGCCGTTTTCACAGCGCGGAGCTCCTTTAAAACCGTGGCTGCCCGCAGGTACCGGTGCAGGGGATACCGCTTTTTGGTTTCTTCGATGAATCGGTATTCGCGTGTTTGCAGGAGGCTGCTTTTCCGGTCGTTTTCGTTGGAATCCAGGTAAATATTTTCAGCCAGGTGAATCCAGGCCTGCAGCAGGGCATCATGGGCATCCAGCCAGATCACGGTGCTGATCCCCGAAATTGTTTTCGCTTCTTCAGCACGCAGTCTTTTCCCATCCCATTTTTCTTTCAGTTCATTGGGCCTTACCAGGATCAGCACTTCACGGTATTTAGGATCCGGGTGATCCGGAAACAAAACCAGCATGGTATCTTCCTGGACGATTCCCGTCAGCCAGTAGAGATCACTGTTTTGTTTGAAGGGATACAGGGCGTCCCCGTTGGAAGGTATTTCATCATTACTTACAAAAATGGCTATGGAAACCGGTTGCATTTCCTTTATGAAACGTTGTCGGTTCTTTTTAAATATCAGGGGGTTTAATGGTAGATTTTTCATCTTTAAAAGTAGGCTGGCAAGGCCAAACCAGCAGTTTTGGGCCTAAAAAAGGGGCCGGGGGCACCAAATCAAAAAAAACTTAACAAAAACTTGTTTTTTTATGAAAAATTTCGTCATCTTGGCAGCCAATTGTTTACCAACTAACGACCTCTAACGTTGTTTGCTATAAAAAGCTCCTTCAAAAAAGGGGCTTTTTAGTTACTGCCTGTAATTTAATATCAGAACAATCCATACAACTGGGCATCAATCCGTGTGATGATTTCTCCCAGATGTTCTTCGTTTTCAGGAAATTTATTCTTGTCCACATCAACGATCAGCAGGCTGCCTTCCTTATATCCTTCGATCCATTTATTGTACAGATCATTCAGTCTTTTTAAATAATCCAGCCGTATATTTTCTTCATATTCGCGACCTCTTTTCTGGATTTGCCCGACCAGGGTAGGTACCGAAGCCTGCAGATAAATGAGCAGGTCGGGCGGCTGCACCATTCTTTTCAGGGTCTGAAAAAATTGGAAATAATTATTGTAATCCCGTTTACTCATCAGGCCCATATCATGCAGGTTGGGCGCAAAAATATGGGCATCTTCATAAATCGTCCGGTCCTGGATCACGGTTTCTGTACCACTGTAAATTTCAAGCAACTGGTTCAGCCTGTTGTTCAGGAAAAAAACCTGCAGGTTGAAACTCCACCGGGGCATATCGTCATAAAAATCATTAAGATAAGGATTATGATCCACGTCTTCAAACTGGGGGATCCATTTATAATGCTTGCTTAATAATTCCGTGAGGGTTGTTTTCCCCGCACCAATATTACCAGCCACAGCGATATGCTTGGGTTTCTTCGTTTTTGCCATTCCTAAATGTAAAATCTTATGACCGAAATATAAAAAGAATCGGACGACTGTCAGTGATATTTGAAACCGAGGGCTTTGCGTACTTCTAAAAGGGTTGCTGCCGCGCTTTTCCTGGCTTTTTCCGCACCGATGGCGAGTATCTCATCGATCTGTGCCGGATCATTCTGTAATGCGGCCACTTTCCCCCGTATGGGGCTGATAAAGCGGATCATGTCTTCAGCCAGCTGCTTTTTCATATCTCCATAGCGGATATGGCAATGATTGAAATCATATTCAAATCCGGCCAGTATTTCCGGAGAACTTACCAGCCCGAGCAGGGTAAAAAGTCCCTGGATATATTCCGGCTTTTTACTATTGGGAGCAGTCGGCCCCTGGTCGGTTTTTGCCTTCATGATTTTTCTGGTGATGAGGGCATCTTCGTCGCTGAGGTAAATAGTATTCATCTGCTGCTCGCTCTTGCTCATCTTGCCGCTGCCGTCCAGGCTGAGGATTTTAACAAGATCCTTACTATAACTGAATGCTCTCGGAATGGGGAATATTTCTCCATAGCGGTGATTAAACCGTTCCGCGAAATTCCGGGTCATTTCAATATGCTGTTCCTGGTCTTTGCCAACGGGAACATAGTGGGCGCGGTGGATAAGGATATCCGCCGCCTGTAATACAGGGTAAGTAAGTAACCCTGCATTGATATTTTCGGGCTGCTGCCTTGCCTTGTCTTTAAAAGTAACTGTTTTTTCCAGTTCCCCTTTGTAAGCCAGCATATTCAGATAGAGATAGAGTTCCGGGATCTCCGGAATATCGCTCTGCGCATAAATGGTGCATTTCCCCGGATCCAGGCCGCCTGCGATCAGCTCCGAAACCAAACGCCGGGTATTCAGTCTCAGTTCACTGGTATCAGCATGGGTGGTCAGGCTGTGCCAGTCTGCAATAAAAAAATAACAGTCGTATTCATATTGCATCCTGGACCAGTTCTTCAGCGCCCCGAAATAGTTTCCCAGGTGAAGAAAACCGGTGGGCCGGATACCGCTTAATACAATTTCTTTATTTTTCTCCATAGAGGAAGGCGAAGATAATGAAGAGGCACTCAAAATCTCCCTGAAACCGTTATTTTTGTCTTAATCCCTTTTCATGGAAGTGAATGATACACTCGTAGAAAATTTATGTAAACTGGCCTGCCTGGAATTTGATTCAGCCGGGAAACAGGAAATAAAAAAAGATCTTCAGAAAATGATCGGCTTTGTAGAAAAGCTGAACGAACTCGATCTCCGGGATGTGGAACCGCTTTTGTATATGGGAGAAGAAACCAATGTGTTGCGGGAGGATATCCCCGAAGCACCCCTGAACCGGTCTGAGGCATTGAAGAATGCCCCTATGGCTGATCAGGAGTATTTTAAAGTCCCGCAGGTAGTAAAGAATCCTGACGGCTCCCTGGGGAGTTAAAAGAATTTCGTTTTATGACATCAACCGCTATTATTCACCTGGACCGGATTTTCAAAAGCTATTTTATGGGCAAACAGGCCGTTCCGGTATTGAAGGGAATCAGCCTGGATATCTTCAAAAACGAATACGTGGCCCTGATGGGACCCTCCGGTTCAGGAAAAAGTACACTGATGAATATCATCGGTTGCCTGGATTCTCCCACGGAAGGGCTTTATATCCTGAACGGCCAGGATGTGAGCGAGATGGCCGATGACGACCTGGCAGAAGTAAGAAATAAGGAAATCGGTTTTGTATTTCAACAGTTCAATCTTTTACCGAGACTCACAGCCGCTGAGAACGTGGCCCTTCCGCTTGTATATGCTGGCATCAGCAAAAAAACCAGGAACGAAATGGCAATGGCTGTTCTGGAAAAAGTGAGCCTGACTGATAGAAGTCACCATAAACCCAATGAACTTTCCGGGGGCCAGTGTCAGCGTGTGGCTATTGCCCGGGCGCTGGTAAACAATCCATCCCTGATCCTCGCGGATGAGCCGACCGGCAATCTCGACACCAAAACTTCCATCGAGATCATGGAAATATTCAACAAAATACAGGCAGCCGGTAATACCGTGGTTTTGGTTACCCACGAAGAAGATATTTCCAAATATGCGCACCGTGTGGTGAGGCTGCGGGATGGTATTATAGAAACCGACAAACGCAGGGAAGGTCATTATCAGGCGGCTGAACTGTCGCCTATTTAATTTTACATGCCCGGAAAAATTTATACAAAAACAGGGGATGAAGGCAGAACCAGCCTGATCGGCGGGACCCGGGTTCCCAAAAGTCATATCCGCATCAATGCCTATGGCACAGTAGATGAACTCAATGCCTTTATCGGTTTGCTGGGCGATCAATTAGCGGATAAGCATGGCCGTGAGCAACTGCGGGAGATCCAGGACCGTCTGTTCACGATCGGCTCCTCGCTGGCCTGCGACCCGGCTAAAGAGATTGTCATGAAGATTCCCGACCTGCGGGAATCAGATATCCGGCTGCTTGAACATGAAATCGATGCGATGAATGAAAGGCTTCCGGAAATGAGATCATTTATCCTGCCCGGCGGGCATATGGCCGTTTCCACTGCGCATATCTGCCGCACGGTCTGCCGCCGCGCCGAACGGATTATTGTAGAACTCGATGCGGAGGAACCGCTGGGTCAGCCCCTGATCATTCAATACCTGAACCGGCTGAGTGATTACCTGTTTGTCTTAGCCAGATATATCGGGATGCAGTTAGGAGCAGATGAGATGAAGTGGAAACCGAGGCAATAACGGGGAGTTATGAGTTATGAGTTATGAGTTATTTTTACTCCCGTCTATAACAAATTCCCAAAGGCCCACACGCTCACACCTGCACCTTCCCATCCACCATCCTGACCACCCGGTCACTCATTTCAGCTAATGCTTCATTATGCGTTACGACCAGAAAGGTCTGGTTGAATTTTTTCCTGAGTTCAAAGAATAACTGGTGCAGTTCCCGGGCATTGGCGGAATCCAGGTTTCCCGTGGGCTCATCTGCAAAAATGATATCCGGCGCATTGATCAGGGCGCGGCAAACAGCCACTCTTTGTTGTTCACCCCCCGATAAGGCAGAAGGTTTATGCTCCATCCGGTGATCCACGCCCAGGGTCTCAAGTAATTCCCTGGCCCGGGCTTCCGTGGCGGATTTCCTTCCGCCGGAGATCCAGGCAGGGATACAAACGTTCTCCAGGGCCGTAAATTCAGGTAATAAATGGTGAAACTGAAAAACGAAGCCGATATGCCGGTTGCGGAAAGCCGCCAGGGATTTTCCCTTCAGGCTGTGCAATTCCCGGTTTTTCAGCCTGATTTCCCCTTCGGCCGGTTCATCCAAAGTGCCCAGGATATGCAATAAAGTGCTCTTACCGGACCCTGAAGGGCCTACCATGCTCACAATCTCACCGGCATGGATATCCAAATCCACGCCCTTTAATACGTGCAGCGCACCATAATATTTGTGGATATTCCTTGCTGAAAGTATCGGGTGGCTGGCCGCTGCTGGGATCATTTGCAAATATAACGGCTTGTTCTTTGTGTATAACCCGATTACCGCCTATAAATGGTATTTGGTTGTTTCATTATAAAAATTACTTTTGCGAAAAATTAAAGTGATTGCCTGGTCCCGGGATCAGGGACCTGCCCGCCGATCTGACCTTATTAAAAACAACAGAAATTAAATAAAGGATACCGATGTTTTGGACACTAGAATTAGCCAGTTACCTTGAAGACGCTCCCTGGCCGGCCACCAAAGACGAGTTAATAGATTACGCGATTCGTTCCGGTGCGCCGATTGAAGTAGTGGAAAACCTGCAGGAACTGGAAGACGAAGGAGAAATTTATGAAGGGATTGATGATATCTGGCCTGACTATCCTTCGCAGGAAGACTTCTTTTTTAATGAAGACGAGTATTAAAAAAGCCTGACGCTTAAATCACTCAATAAATTAAAAAGTCCTCATGGTGACCCGGGAGGACTTTTTAATTTTAATTTATCCCCAACCCGGTTTAAATTTATTCCACAACCTGGTGGCTTTTTTCAATCTCCTGCACCACCGCTTCGGTTACCCCGGTAAAGGAGAAGCCGCCATCGTGAAACAGGTTCTGCATCGTGACCATCCGGGTGAGATCACTGAATAAAACAGCCAGATAACCGGCGCAATCATCCGCACTGGCATTTCCCAACGGGCTCATTTTTTCGGCGTATTCCTGGAACCCGTCAAACCCTTTCACGCCGCTGCCTGCCGTCGTTTTGGTAGGGGACTGGGAAACCGTATTGATGCGGACTTTCTTCTTTATTCCATAATAATACCCAAAACTCCTCGCAATACTTTCCAGCAGGGCCTTGGCGTCCGCCATTTCATTATAATCCGGAAACACTCTTTGTGCCGCAATATAAGTGAGCGCCACCACGCTTCCCCAATAATTGATGGCATCCAGTTCATAAGCTGTTTGCAAAACCCGGTGGAAAGACATCGCAGATATATCCAGGGTTTTCTGATTGAAGCCATAATCCAGTTCAGTATACGCACGCCCCTTCCTCATATTCACACTCATGCCTACTGAATGCAAAACGAAATCGACCCTCCCTCCGAAATGCTTCATCGATTCTTCAAATAATTTTTTCAGATCCTCCGATTTGGTAACGTCCGCGCCAATGACCGGTGCTTTCACTTCTTCGGCCAGTTTATTGATTTCGCCCATACGCAGGGCAACCGGGGCATTGGTCAAAACCAGTTCAGCACCCTCTTCGCGGCAACGCAGGGCTGTTCGCCAGGCAAGTGATTTTTCGTCCAGCGCGCCGAATATGATTCCCTTTTTCCCCTTGAGCAGTTGATAAGACATACAATCGATTGATTTTGTACCCGTAAAAATAAGGAGATATTTTCAACAGGCGCGGGAAGATCCGTTTTAAATGTGCGGCAGAATCATTTTTAATACCGCTACTAACTATGAATATTGGTGCAAATAATTACATATGAAAAAAATTGCGACACCCGTTACCAATAAAATATAATTTATTTCAATTTTAATCAGCCTGATTTATTGAAATCGATAACTCCTGCAATTGTTTCTCATCAATGGTCGCCGGCGCATCCAGCATCACATCCCGTCCGCTGTTGTTTTTGGGGAAGGCTATGAAATCGCGGATGCTTTCGCTGCCGCCGAGGATGGCGCAGAGCCGGTCAAAACCGAAAGCAATCCCTCCATGAGGCGGCGCACCGTATTCAAAAGCACCGAGCAGGAAACCAAATTTATGACTGGCTTCTTCGCGGCTCATGCCCAGGGCGTCGAACATTTTTTCCTGCAGGTCGCGCTGGAAGATCCGGATCGAACCACCGCCGATCTCATTCCCGTTCAGCACCATATCGTAGGCATTCGCCTTGATTTCCGAATAGGGATGTTCGAGATAACGGGTGGCATCTGCGATCACCGGATCGTTATTTATCATCGTGGCGATCTGGTCGGGCTTGGGCGCCGTAAACGGATGGTGACGGGCTACCCAGCGATTGTCTTCTTCGCTGTATTCAAATAACGGGAAATCGATTACCCAGAGCAGTTTAAATTCATCCTTTTTCCGCATACCCAGCCTTTCGCCCATCTCGAGCCGGAGATCACTGATGGCTTTACGGGTTTTTTCTTCCCTTCCGGCCAGGATCAGGATCGCGTCTCCTTTTTCAGCATGACAAAAACCTGCAATGGCTTTTAGTTTCTCTTCAGGATAAAATTTATCCACGCTGCTTTTCATCGTGCCGTCCTCATGATAACGGATATAGACCAGTCCCTGCATGCCGACCTGTGGGCGTTTAACCCAGTCCGTTAGTTCATCGAATTGTTTGCGCGTCCAGGCAGCACCACCTGGTACGGCAATCGCCAGCACGGTTTCTGCACGGTCAAATACGGGGAAACCGGCGTTGGCGATCAGGAACCCATCCGCTTCCACAGCCCCTTTTCTTTTAACAGGTGATTTCAGATTGGCGATTTTCATTCCGAAACGGATATCGGGTTTGTCGTTGCCGTACATCCACATCGCGTTTTCCCAACTCATCCGTTCAATTTCCGCTTCGTATTCTATACCTTTTACTTCTTTGAAAATATACCGGATCATACCTTCAAACATCAGGAGGATATCATCCTGTTCAATAAAGCTCATTTCGCAGTCTATCTGGGTAAATTCAGGCTGACGGTCCGCACGCAGGTCCTCATCCCGGAAGCATTTGACCACCTGGTAATAGCGGTCAAACCCGCTGACCATGAGCAGTTGTTTGAATGTCTGCGGGCTCTGGGGCAGGGCGTAAAACTGACCCGGATTCATACGGGAAGGCACCACAAAATCACGAGCCCCTTCCGGTGTCGATTTGATGAGAAAGGGCGTCTCAATATCCATAAAATGGTTCCCGTGCAGGTAGTTGCGGGCTGCCCGGTTCACAGCGTAGCGGAGCTCCAGGTTCTTTTTAACGGCATTGCGGCGCAGGTCGAGGTAGCGGAAGCGCATACGCAGGTCGTCGCCCCCGTCGGTTTCGTCCTGGATGGTAAAAGGCGGCGTGGCTGATCTGTTCAAAATGGTAATCCGGCTTACCCGGATCTCAATTTCCCCGGTTGGGATCTGGAAGTTCTTGCTGGACCTTTCAGAAACGATGCCCGTCGCCTGGATCACAAATTCCCGTCCCAGGGGATTTTCTGCCAGTGCCTCATTCTGGGCTTCATCCAGTAATAACTGGGTAATCCCATAGCGATCCCGGAGGTCAATAAAGGTGATACTGCCAAACTTTCTCAGCGTTTGAACCCAGCCGGCCAGGGTTACTTCCCGGTCCACGTTTGCCAGCCCCAACTCGCCACAGGTATGCGTTCTGAACATATATTTCCCAGATTAGCCGGCAAAGGTAGGGCAATGACCGGTAGTCCGAAAACCATTAAAATTTTATTAAAAACCGTTTAAAGGCCCTTTCATTTATAAAAAATAGTTTTTACCTTGTACCCATCCGTGCGATTCACCTCCTCATGATTAAACCTTTCCTGGTTATCCTGTTCTTACCTTAAACACCGTACTATCCATACCCTTGTAAGGCCGCCTGTTTTTTGATCGGACCAACCTGACGCAATCAAAACGAAAAACGGACCTTATGGAATTTATTATCATCGTTGCCCTGGTTACTGCGGTACTGATCCTGCACCGACCCCTCTCCGCTTTGTTTAACAAACTGTATATCAGCCGCCAGCAGCATAAATTCATTGAATGTGAGACCTTTTACCATAACGTGGTTAGCAAATACATTCGTTATTATAACCGCCTGGGCCTGGAAGACCAGCGTAAGTTTTTGTTCCGCACTTTTTTGTTTAAGAAATCCCGCCGATTCCACTATATCGAAGTAAAGGAAAGTGCTGAAATGCCCATCCTGATCAGCGCGGTGGCCATACAACTCACGTTCGGGCTGGATAAATTCATGCTGAACTATTTCAGTGATATCTTTATTTTGAAAGACGACTATCACTATGGTTTTTATTCCCGGCCCTTTATGGGCCATGTAGACCAGAGCGGCATTTATCTTTCCTGGGATAATTTTATCAAAGGCATCAGCGGGTTAACACCGAATTGTAATGTCGGACTTCATGAAATGGGTCATGCCCTGGCCTACGTTACTTTTATTACAGAAACGGAAGAAGACAAACACTTCAAAAAGGAATTTAAAAACTTCTCTAAAGTGGCACGTCCCATTTTCACCTCCATGCAGGAAGGAAAGCGCAACCTGCTGGGCGAATATGCTGCTGTGAACTACCATGAATTCTGGGCCGTTTCTGTGGAAACCTTCTTCGAAAATCCGGTTTGCCTGAAACACGAACTGCCGGAATTATACCAGGCAATGGTCATTCTTCTGCGGCAGGACCCCCTCCACACACGCAACACTAACAACGTCAGGACCATTTTTGTAATGAAGGGATTAAAACAGGAAGCTGAAAGTCTGAATTAATTTATCATATCTTCCGATTCTGATTGCCATCGTCATTGTGATCCCGATTTCCCGGTATTTTGTTCATAAGTGGTTCCGGGGCTTTGCATACCATAAGGATATCGGCCGGGGAACATTTGTGCCCGGGTCATTTGCAGTATTTTTTTTAGCCTGGTGCACAGTCAGCTATAATCCATCAAAACAACTGTTGCCAATCCGGTAAATAGTCTGCACTCATAATGAGCCCTGAACAACCTGTCCGGTTTGAGATTCCTTTTATCGGACCGCCGGTTTAAGATGTCTGCATTAGTACGGTCGGGCTAAAATTTTTTCAAAACGGCTTATAACGGCGAGGGTGTTGATGGTACCCTCTCCTTTCAATGAATCAACCAACTGCCGGGCAAAATAAGGAGCCAGCGAACAGCCCTTGGTTCCCATTCCGTTCAACATGCCGATATGAGGGAACGCGGGATGAAAACCCACGAAGGGCCTTCGTTCCAGGGTAGCCGGTCGAAGGGCTGCAAAATGTTCGACGACCCGGTAAGGTAATTTTAAAAATCCCCTGAGCCAGTTTTCCGCACCGGTTCTGAATTTTTCAGAAGGTAAATCATCACCGAAAGACCATTCATAAGAAGACCCAAGCCAGAAAATATTTTCACGATAAGGAACCAGGCTCATCCCTTTTTTATAGGATTGTGTGGCGGGGAGCCCTTTAATTTCAACCAGCAGTCCTTCTCCCTTATTCAGGGCAAAGGGCAGTTTCCCGAAATAGGGATTTTTGACAGATGATTTGCCGTCGCAGAACACGATATAACGGGCATGTATACCTGCGTAATCAACGCCTTCCGGATCCTGCCGGAAATCGGAAAAATCAAAACCCGATTCAATAATCAGGTTGTTTTTTTTCAGCCAGTTCCGCCAGCCTGCCAGTAATTTTTCGACGTTCACCAGCAGGCAGGGTTGTATGGATCCCCAGCCCAGGTCATACCGGAACCATTCCGTAAATTTTTCCTGGTTCCCGCCGGGAAGAAGATAGGCCGGATTTTCAGCATAACGTTTCTGAAAAGCCTGCAGCATTTGGACATTGGGAAAAAAATCGATGAGTGATGTTTCAGTTATAACCGGTTCGTCAAGGAATTTCCCAACCTCCTGGTAGGCTTTTGAAGCAAAGGGCATGAGTTCATCGATCATCCAGGTGGTTACCATTCTCCTGCCGGTAACGGGATTAATCAGGCCGGCTGCGCGAAGGGAAGCGCCCCCGGGACCCGGCTGATCAATTAATTTAAATGGTATGCCTGCCTTGTATAGCCAAAAGCTCAGCCAGGTTCCGGCCAGGCCCTGCCCGACGATTAATAATTCTGTTTCTTCCATTTCATTATTTGGTTTCTACCCGGATACATCTGTTTCAAATCCTTTAACGGTTTTATAACGATCCCAAGTTAAACATTCAGGGCCTCGGGCCCTCTTAGAAGTACAAGCTTTTATTCACCTTAAAAAATGTTTTATGAAAGCAAAATTTCCAATCCTGATCGCCGCCGGCCTCTTTTTCGCTTCCGTATCAAAGGCACAATTTCCCGGAGCCTTTGTGGATGCCCGGGTCGTCTTACCTGGCCGGGCGGTTATCTCATATAATAATATGGACAATTACGGCTATTACAATGATCGCAGGGACTGGAGGGATGGTGAATACGAGGACGAAGGCCGCCGCCATGAACGTCGGGAAGAACGTGAAGATTGCCGTGATTACAGGGATGGACGCCGGGACTATTACCGCGACGGTTACGGGTACCGGGCCGTACCTTATTGTGCACCAAGACGTGCAGTCATCTACGGATACTAAAAAAGCCTAAAGTTTAAAGAATAATCCTAAGGCTTCTAATAAAGTAAAAAATCCTCCGGGTTATACCCGGAGGATTTTACGTTTTAACTTTTATCTTTTCTTTTTAAAAATCCTTGCCATCGTAGCGCCGATATCCGCAGGACTCTGCACTACTTCAATACCACACTCCGCCATAATTTTCATTTTTGCTGCGGCCGTATCATCGGCTCCACCGATGATCGCACCGGCATGACCCATACGCCGTCCGGGCGGAGCGGTTTGTCCGGCAATAAACCCGACCACCGGCTTCCGGTTGTTGGCCTTGATCCAGAGGGCGGCTTCAGCTTCCATGTTGCCACCGATTTCACCAATCATCACGATACCTTCTGTTTCGGGATCATTCATAAATAATTCAACTGCTTCTCTGGTGGTTGTTCCGATGATGGGGTCTCCACCGATGCCAATGGCCGTCGAGATACCCAGTCCCGCTTTTGCCACCTGGTCCGCTGCTTCATAAGTGAGCGTACCGGATTTTGACACGATGCCGATCTTCCCCTTTTTAAATACAAAGCCGGGCATGATACCCACTTTGCATTCGTCAGCGGTGATAACGCCCGGACAATTCGGTCCGATCAACCGGGTATTGGTCCCCGTTAAATAATGTTTAGCCTTTACCATATCCTGCACCGGTATTCCTTCCGTTATACAGACCACCAGGGCGATGCCTGCCTCTGCGGCCTCCATAATCGCATCTGCCGCAAAAGCAGGTGGTACAAAAATGATGGATACATTGGCGCCGGTGGTTTTCACCGCGTCCGCCACGGTATTGAATACGGGACGGTCGAGGTGCGTACTGCCGCCCTTGCCGGGGGTAACGCCACCCACCACCTGTGTTCCGTAATCGATCATCTGGGTAGCATGAAAGCTGCCTTCTGTTCCTGTAAAACCCTGTACAATGATTTTTGATTTTTTGTTGACTAAAACTGCCATTGTTCTTATTTGGTGATTTTCTTAATGATCAAAATTAGTTATTTCAGCAATTCATCCATATTCCGGTTATTGTCAATCTTTCCTCTCATTTCCAGCTGCCGCATATCCTTGGCATCCTGAAGGAATTCGGAGGCAAAGATGAAATCATTTAACAATTTGTTTTTGCTGAATATGATTTCCTTATTGGAGCCTTCCCATTCTTTAATACCCTGGTACATATAAATGATATGGTCCCCGATTTCCATCACACTGTTCATGTCGTGTGTATTAACGAGCGTTGTAATATTATATTCAAGTGTAATTTCCTTGATCAGCTTATCAATCAGTATGGCAGTTTGCGGATCGAGACCCGAATTCGGTTCATCACAGAAAAGGTATTTCGGATTCAATACAATGGCGCGTGCAATACCTACCCGCTTTTTCATGCCGCCTGATATTTCTGCCGGAAATTTTTTATTCACGTCTTTCAGGTTTACCCGTTCAAGCACTTGGTTCACCCGTAGGAGTTTTTTTGAATAATTGTCATGGGTGAACATATCAAGCGGAAACATAATATTTTGTTCCACCGTCATACTGTCAAAAAGCGCGGATCCCTGGAACAGCATACCAATCTGCTGGCGGAGCATTTTCCTGTCTTCTTTTGTCATACCCGTGAAATCCTGTCCACTATAGCAGATTTCGCCGGAATCGGGTTCAAAAAGACCGACCAGGCATTTCATCAAAACCGTTTTCCCGCTTCCGCTGGAACCGATAATGAGGTTGCATTTACCGGGTTCGAATTTTGCATCCACGCCGTTGATGACGGTTTTGCCGCTGAACCCTTTTTTTAATCCTTTAACCTCAATCATTCGTTTTGCTTATAAGAGAATGGATGAAAGTACATAGTCCATTAACAGGATCATCACACAACTCACGACCACGGATTTCGTACTGGCCCGGCCGATTTCAAGTGCACCCCCGTTTACATAATACCCGTAATAAGAAGAGATGCTGGCAATGAGGAACGAAAAGACATAGGCTTTTACCAGTGCAAATACTACATTAAAAGGTTTGAAATACTGAAACAGGCCTTTATTAAATTGTGATGTGGAAACAATACCCGTTGCCACGGCGGCCAGTTTTCCTCCCAGTATTCCCAGGACGGCAGAAATGACGACCAGCATCGGGATGGTGACCATGGCAGCCAGGATTTTTGGAAGGATCAGGTAAGTCCGGGTATTGATCCCCATGATTTCCAGTGCATCAATCTGTTCACTGACACGCATATTCCCGAGTTCCCCGGCGATTTTACTTCCCACCACACCAGCGAGCACAATACAAACCAGGGTGGGTGAAAATTCAAGAATCACCGTATCGCGCACGATCTGCGCAATGGTGGACAGGGGGATCAGGGGGCTGACCAGCTGGTAGGCTGTTTGCAGGGCGGATACCGCACCCATAAAAACCGAAATAATAACCACGATACCCAGGGACCGGATACCGATTTCAACACACTGATGCATGAATTCCTTCCAGTACATCTTCAGGTTTTCGGGTCTCGAAAACATCTCCTTCAGCATCAGTATATACCGCCCCAGTTCTGTAAAAATATTTATGTTCATTCCTGCGATGAAAGTACAATTTATTTTTTGGTTCTTTTCCACCAGGGGGACCTGTTCATGGCTTCTTCATGTGTATGCCCGCATTTGATCTGGGCATCTACAATGGCCACCAGGGCCATATTATAAATATTTCTTACGGAACTGCCCAGCTGGAGAACATGCACCGGTTTTTTCATGCCGAGCAGGATCGGGCCGATCGCATCGGCTGCACCCAGTTCTTTTAAAATATTATAGGCAATATTACCAGCTGCCAGGTTGGGAAAGATCAGGGTGTTTACTTCCTGGTCAACCAGCCGGCTAAATGGATAATTCTCGCGCATGATTTCATTATTCAAAGCAATACTTGCCTGCATTTCACCATCCACGAGGAGTTCCGGATCTTTTTGCTTCACAATTTCAGTGGCCCGGGCAACCAGGCGGGCTTCAGGAGAATCGCTGGTTCCAAAATTGGAATAACTCAGCATCGCAATGCGCGGCACCAGGTTGAAATGCCGCACCTCCTTGGCTGCCAGCAGCGTGATGTCTGCCAGCTCTTCGGCTGTCGGATTGAAATTCACGGTAGTGTCGGCCAGGAAAAGGGGACCTTTTTTCGTTAGCATCAGGTACATACCCGCTATTTTTTTCACCCCCTCTTCTGTACCAATGATTTCTATTGCCGGCCGGATCGTATCCGGGTAGTTTTTAGTTAACCCGGAGATCATCGCATCTGCCTCGCCGGATTCAACCATCATGCAACCAAAGTAATTCCGGTCGCGCATAATTTTATGCGATTCATATTTATTGAATCCCCGCCGCTGTCTTTTTTCAAAAAATATTTCTGCATATTTTCTCCGGCGTTCATCCTGCTCTTCACTCCGGGGATCGACGATCGGGAATTCATCAATATCTATTTTATTGGCAGCAGCCGTTGAGCGGATCCTTTCTTTATTCCCGAGGAGGATCGGATAGGCCACCCCTTCATCATATAAGATCTGGGCAACCTTCAGAATTTTGATATTATCTGCTTCTGCAAAAACCAGTCGCCGCGGATCCTGCCTGGCCTTGCTGCCCAACACGCGGATCAGCTGATTGTCTAGTCCCAGCCGTTTGTTGAGGTCAATCGCATAAGTGTCCCAGTTTTCGATGTTAATCTGGGCAACGTTGCTTTCAATGGCAGCTTTGGCTACAGCCGGTGCCACCGTTGAAAGCAGTCGGGGATCCAGTGGTTTGGGGATGATATATTTTGGTCCGAAACTGATACTTTTTTCATTATAAGCCATATTGACGATATCCGGCACGGGTGTTTTGGCCAGCGTTGCCAGCGCGCGTACGGCGGCCAGTTTCATGGCCTCATTGATCTGCGTGGCACGAACGTCGAGGGCACCCCGGAATATAAACGGAAAGCCGAGCACATTATTCACCTGGTTCGGATAATCACTCCGGCCCGTAGCAATTATTAGATCATCCCGTACGGCAGTTGCTGCATCATAGGTGATTTCCGGGTCGGGGTTGGCCAGGGCAAACACGATGGGTTTTTTTGCCATGCTCTTTATCATTTCCGGCGTCACGACATTACCCACACTCAGACCGACAAAAACATCCGCATCCACCATGGCTTTTTCCAGTGTCTGATCTGCCTTGTCCGTTGCAAACAGGGAGCGGTCTTCCTGGAGGTCCGTCCGGCCTTTATGCAAAATTCCCTCTTTATCAAATACAATAAAATTCTCCAGTCTGGCGCCCAGAGCCACGTAGAGTTTGCTGCAGGCCATGGCAGCTGCTCCTGCACCATTAATCACGAACCTCACTTTATCAATCTTTTTTCTTTGCAGTTCCAGGGCATTGATTAAAGCGGCACTGCTGATAATGGCCGTACCGTGCTGGTCATCGTGCATTACCGGGATTTTCAGTGCGGCGCGCAGCTGCCTTTCAATATAAAAACATTCCGGGGCTTTGATATCTTCCAGGTTAATGCCGCCAAAAGTGGGCTCCAGCGCTTTAACGATCTGTACAAATTTATCCGGATCCGTTTCGTTGATTTCAATATCAAATACATCAATATCTGCAAACACTTTAAACAAGACCGCCTTGCCCTCCATCACCGGCTTGGAGGCTTCGGGACCAATATTACCCAGTCCGAGTACAGCTGTGCCATTCGTGATAACAGCCACGAGGTTGCCCTTGGCCGTATATTTATAGACTTCTTCCTTGTTTAATGCGATTTCCTTACAGGGATCCGCCACGCCTGGTGAATAGGCCAGTGAAAGGTCCCGTTGGGTTTTTGCTTCCTTGGTGGGCACCACTTCTATCTTACCCGGCTTGCCTTTCGAATGATATTCGAGCGCCTCTTCCCTTCTAATTTGCTTTTTTTGCATAATAAATTATTGGGTCAGGTTATGATTATTTAAATACAGGCACCAATCCAGGCCATCATGCCCATGCCCTTTTCTATGGCAGACTCATCTATATTGAAAGTGGGCGTATGTACGCCGGAAGTAATGCCCCGGGCAACGTTCATCACACCGAGCCGGTAAAAACAACCCGGGATTTCCTTTGTATAATAACCGAAATCCTCAGAACCCATGCGAACTTCCGTTTCCAGTATATTTTCGTTACCGGCAAATTCCCCGGCCTTCCCCCTGACGAGGTGATATAATTTTTCATCATTATTCACAACGGGATAACCCACATCCACGAGGACGTCAATCTCAGCACCCATTCCCTGGGCAATACCCCTGCAGATCTGCTGTATCAGCCCGTGCGCCTGGAAACGCCAGGTTTCATCCATGGCACGGAACGTGCCCATCAGTTTTACTTCTGAAGGAATCACATTGGTGGTATATCCTCCCTGGATGGAACTGATGGTTAGTACGGAGGGTGAAAATGGATTTTTATTCCTGCTGATGACCTGCTGCAGGGCCACCACGATATGAGATGCTACCAGTACCGTGTCTACTGTCAGATGTGGGGTTGCTGCATGTCCGCCCTTACTTCTTACCGTAATATAAATTTCATCTGCACTGGCCATGGAAGGACCGGCGCGGAAACTGAATTTACCAGTCTCCAGTCCCGGATGCACGTGCAATCCGAAAATAGCCTGGGGTCTGGGATTGTGCAGAACGCCCTCCTGAATCAACAGGCTGGCACCGCCCGGGTTTTTTTCTTCTCCCGGTTGAAATATGAGCTTAATTGTCCCCTCCCATTCTGATTTCAGTTCCTTTAAAATTTTTGAAGCGCCCAATAAGATACTGGTATGGGCATCATGTCCACAGGCATGCATGATACCCTCGTTCAGGGATTTATAAGGCACGGCATTTTCTTCTTTGATAGGCAGTGCGTCCATATCGGCCCGGAGGGCTATAACTCTTTTCTCCGGGTTTTTCCCCTGGATGATACCGATCACGCCGGTAGTCGCTTTGATCTCAAAGGGAATACCCAGGGACTTCAGTTTTTCCTGCACAAAAGCGGAAGTCTGGAATTCCTTATAACTCAACTCAGGATGGGCATGCAGATGCCTGCGGATTTCGATGGTTTCCGGCGCGTATTGTTTTGCCAGCAGACGGATTTTTTCTTTCAGCATATTCAAAAATTAGTCGGGCTTCACTTCAATGATATCAGGAACCACATATACACCGGAAGGAAAATCCTGGGTAAGTTTCTGCAAATAGGGCGCTGCTTCTTCCGGGGTTTTAAAATTGCCCACTTTCAGTTTATAGTTGGGTGGCTGATATATAAGGTAGGGTTTTAATTCCGGATACGACTGGTAGATTTTTGTTTTAATGGCAAAAACCTGGTTCCTGTCTGGGGAATTGGCAACCTGTATCCGGTACCCCGGTACATTCCGGCGACTGTCCCGCGTGGTCACTTCATTAATCTGAATCTGCTTTTTTATTAATGAATCAACGCGCGGGTCCTTGAAAACCGCGGTATCCTGCGCATGGGCGACCCCATTAAAAACAAAAAACAGTGACACTAGTAATTTCATATCAGATTTTCTTTAAGGCGGCCAGTTTTTCTTCAGCCAGAATCTGCAGACTCGCACTACAGCCAAGTCGGTCTGCTCCTGCCGCCAGCAGTTCTTCAGCAAAATCATAATGGCGTATGCCGCCGGAGGCTTTGATCTTCACTTTCCGTGGAAGCCGGGCCCTCATCAGTTGCACATCTGAAATGGAAGCCCCCTTTTCAGCATAACCCGTGGATGTTTTCATAAAATCAATTTCCAGCTTCCCGTATAATTCGCAGCAACGGATCAGTTCCTCCCTTGTTAATACACCGCTCTCCACGATTACTTTAACGATTTTATTTTTTTCATGAATGAGCGGGATCAGCTGCTGCATTTCTTTTTCAAGATAAGGCCAGTCCCCGTTTTTCAGTGCAATTAAATTAATGACTACATCCAGTTCTTCGGCACCCGCTGCGATCGCCTCCTTTGTTTCCATAATCTTGGAACCGGCACTTGAATAACCCATTGGAAATCCAATTACGGTAACGGTTTTTATTTGACTCCCTGCCAGGGTCTGCACGGCCTGTTTCAACACGAAAGGCGGAACACAAACTGCTGCAAATCCGTTTTCGATGGCCTCCAGGCATAATTTATCGATGTCGGCTGCATTGCAAGTGGCTTTCAGCAGGGTATGATCTATATAAGGGGCAACCGGCACTTTCATGGTGATTAATGAACCCCAAATCTAATTCTTTTAAGCTGAACGCTTATGAGTTGTGGGTTATGAGTTATGGGTTATGAGTTATGAATTATGAATTTTGGGGTATTATTAATTGCAAATCCAAAAACTATTCAGGCGTTCAGCGTTCAGCGTTCAGCGTTAAGCGTTACGCGTCAGGCCTTAGGCTTTATCCCTTTTTTCCTTAAATAACGAAAGAGTACAATCGCGCCGAATAAAAAAAGGGCAAATACGAGCAGGTCCACCCGGATCATGGACGACTTCTTTTCGTCATTTTGCCGAAGGCGTCTTTCCGAGTCTTTTATATAATAGGCCAGGCCTGGAAATTGCTTATTGAGTGCCAGTACCTGCCTGAATTTCTTCAGCGCATCCTTATAAAATTCCCGGTCATAAAAAACAATCCCATCCCCGAAAAGGAGGGATGTTTCACTGGGACGGGCAATAACACCAGCACTATCAAGATATTCCTGAAGAATGGAAACGGGTATCGCAAAATTCAACCCTGCTGCCAGTCCGCCGCTGTTCTCGAGACTGCCGAAGGTGGTGAGTCCGACCACTTCTCCTTTTTCATTGCAAACCGGCCCGCCACTACTGCCCCGGTTGATATTGGCATCCATCTGGATGAGGGGCCACCCGGCTACAGATTTCTTGAGTGCACTCACTATACCCGTCGTAAGCGTCGGTTCAATGGCCGACTCCGTTGCAACATAGTTATTATTGGTAACCGGGCCGGGGAAACCATATACAAATAACTGCTCACCCACCCGGGGCAATTCATCCTGGGCAATTTTCAGCGTGGGCAGTGTGCTGTCTCCGTCCATTTTGAGAATCGCGACATCCTTTCCCGGCATGGGCTGGCCCTTGACAATTACGTGGGCAGATTTTTTTATGGAGCTTGTATTGCCGTTGGCAGAATCAACACTGTATTCAATAAATATATCCTTCCGCAGGTCGTAGAGCACCATAGAAAATAAACGGGCATATACGGAAGCATAGGTATTATACAATATGGACTTCTGCTGTTCGGAGAAACGGGTTGCCCAGGCATTTTCGAGGGCGGAGATATTGGCTTCAGTGATCTGCTGAAACGCGGATAGAAAAAACTGCCGGCGTATAAAGGCGTTGTCCCGGTCGATCAGGTGACAATTGGTTGCTACATAGCCATCGGCCGTGATCAGGAATCCGGTGCCACTCGAGGTTATTTCTTCCGGCTCCCGGATATAATCCAGGGAAGCCTTAAAAAACCGGTTCGGATGGCTGTTAATTTCCCTGAGTACAATATCAAGCTTCTCTTCGGGGGTATACACGATTCCACTGCTGTCTTCTTTTTGAATAGAATCCACCAGCTCGTTGAAATGGCGGGAATCCAGCTGCATTTTATTTACATACACATCCGCTGAGAAAACGGTGCGTACCATGACGACACCCGGGCGGTTCACCCCATAATTCTGAACAGCAGTCAGTTGCTGTGCAACCGAATCGCCGTTTCCGGTCGTAATGAACAGCAGGCCGGTAATAAATGCCCTAAAAACGGGTGTATGGGTTTTCATGGTAAGGTCTTCCTCTTATATAAAACCTTAAAAGGGCTAACTTGTTGTTGATTAAAGGTAAACTTTTTCTATGGCATCCAGTCCGGCTCCATTGGCAGAACGGCTTCGCCCTGAATCACTTGACCAGCTGGTGGGTCAAAAACACCTGACCGGCAGGGGCAGCATCCTGCGAACAGCCCTTGAACAAGGCAAAATGCCTTCCATGATCCTGTGGGGACCACCGGGAACAGGCAAAACCACCATTGCCAATATTATTGCCCATACCCTGCATTATCCATTTTATACCCTGAGCGCCATTTCTTCGGGGGTGAAAGAAGTCCGGGAAGTAATTGAAGAAGCCAGGAAGCNGGATCATGTGATCCTCTTTATAGATGAAATTCACCGGTTTAACAAAGGCCAGCAGGANGCATTACTGGGAGCCGTGGAAAAGGGGATCGTGACCCTGATCGGCGCCACCACGGAAAACCCTTCTTTTGAAGTGAACAGTGCCCTGCTCAGCCGCTGCCAGGTGTATGTGCTGAAACCGCTGGGCAGGGAAGAACTCATTGAACTGCTACAGGCTGCGTTGAAGAATGACCCCCTGCTGAAAAAACGAAATATCGAATTAAAGGAAACAGAGGCCCTGATCAATATATCCGGTGGTGACGCACGGAAACTCCTAAACCTCCTGGAGCTTGTTACCGATGCCGGGGCGGATCCGCTGATCATTACGGATGAAGGGGTGATGGAAACAGCCCAGCAGCGTATTGCCCTTTACGATAAGAAGGGGGAACAACATTACGATATCATTTCTGCTTTTATCAAATCGCTGCGGGGCAGCGATCCGAATGCGGCTGTTTACTGGCTGGCCCGTATGATTGAAGGAGGCGAAGATGTAAAATTCATTGCCCGGCGGATGCTGATCCTGGCCAGCGAGGATATCGGTAATGCCAATCCGAATGCGCTGCTGCTCGCCAATGCCACATTCGATGCAGTGAGTAAGATCGGATATCCTGAATCCAGGATCATACTTTCACAATGCGCCATCTACCTGGCCAGTTCGGTCAAAAGCAATGCGTCCTATAGGGCCATTGGCCAGGCTCAGGCCCGGGTGAAAGAAACCGGAGACCTGCCCGTGCCCCTGCATATACGGAATGCACCCACGCGGTTAATGAAAAATATGGATTATTCCAGGGGATATGAATACAGTCACGATTACGAAAAGAACTTTTCCCCACAGGAATATCTTCCGCAGGAAATCAGCGGAACAAATTTTTACGAACCCGGGAAAAATGGCCGGGAACTGGAAATTCGAAATCATTTGAGAAGCCTGTGGAAGGACAAATACGGGTACTGATTTCAATAGGAATTCATCATAGACCGGAATTGAAACCCTGCTATTCTTTCTAAAATCATAATTTCGGCAAAGAATATCGGGTGAATTTCATTTACATATTTCATTTCCACACACTCACATCTTCACAATCCCATATTTGCAACATGATGAACTGGATCCTGAAGCCCTTCGAAGAGCTGACACCCAAAGAACTTTACTCTATATTGCAATTACGCAATGAAGTTTTCATTGTTGAACAGAATTGTCCTTACCAGGACTGCGACAACAAGGACTTGCGGGCCTGGCATCTGATGGGAATGCAAAACGATCAGCTGCTGGCCTATTCGCGCCTGCTCGCTCCCGGAATCTCCTATAGTGAATCTTCTATCGGCCGCGTAGTAAGTTCCCCCTCGGCACGTAAAACAGGCATGGGAAAAAAACTTATGAGAGAAAGCATCGCACATGTCCGGAATCTGTTTCAAACTGATACCATACGCATTGGAGCCCAGCTCTATCTGAAAAAATTTTATGAATCTTTCGGCTTCATCGCAGAGGGCGACACCTATCTGGAAGATAATATCCCGCATATCCAGATGCTTAGAAAACCAAAATGAAACGGTTTTCCAGTTGTTGGAATTTGTCCCAATAATATAGTTTATCCTCCTTACACCATATAAATAATAATTCCCGTTCTTATGGGGTAACTGATTTTTTATTACGGTAAGAACCATAATCCAACCCGACGAAAATTAAATCGATATTCCATGAAAACAGGTTTACACTCCTTATGGAAGTGTTTGTGTTCGCTGGCAGTTGCGCTGGCATTATATATCCCTTCCTATAGCCAGCTTTCGGCAGGCAATTATTTCGAAGGCGGTGTTACTGTAGGTCCCATGGTATTTCTCGGTGATCTGGGTGGTCATTTCGGAAAAGGAACTACGTTTCTGAAAGACTACAATATGAATGCAACCAAGCTCGCGTACGGCATATATTTAGCTGTCCATCCTTCAGAGTTAATTGGCTTTCGGCTCTCCGGAAATTTTGGAAGTGTTGAAGGTGATGACAGTTATATCTCCAATAAAGGCGGAATGGAAGTAGCGAGGCTGAACAGGAACCTGAATTTCAAATCAAATATTACCGAAGCCAACCTGATGATGGAATTATATCCTACGGTTATTTTTGAAGACCAGCCGACCGATCTGTGGGGAAGATTGAGGCCCTATGGCGTTATCGGGATCGGTGTGTTTCATTTTAATCCTATGGGTAGCTATATTGATCCGAACACAGGACAGTCCACCTGGGTTTATCTCCAGCCCCTGCATACGGAGGGAGAAGGATTTGTACCCGGCAGACCCAATTATGCACTTACGCAGCTGAACATACCCATGGGTTTCGGATTGAAATATTATATGAGTGATCATGTAAACCTGGGATTGGAATTCCTTTACAGGAAAACTTTTACAGATTATATTGACGATGTAAGTACCACATTTGTGGATCCGGCCGTTCTCGCAGCCAACCTGCCCCCGGGAACTGCACAGATCGCCATCGCGATGGCCAATAAAAGTCCCCTGCAGGGCATCCCGGGAACTGGTTATAACCCGGGCGATAAAAGAGGAGACCCGACTCAGAAAGATGCCTATTTTACGATCGGCTTTAAACTGGGTTTCCGTTTTGGCGATACGAACAAATATGCAAATTCAACCAGGTGCCCTTTGCTGAGGTTCTAAATATTTTTTGTTGATACGTACCCTATTTTATTTGTTAATCCGTACCCTATTTTTTAACCCGCTATGAAAACAATCAGCGTGCACATTTCCGGAAAATCCAGGAAGGTTTTATTACCTCTTGCTTTAATGACATCCACCCTGGTTTCTTACGCCGGATCTCCATTACCTGTTCCAAACACGGTGATGATTACAAAAGGCCTGTACAACAAAAAGCATAAAGTGAAGATTTTTACTGCTTCAGATTATAAAACACTTTTATTTACGGTGGATGGCGTGGAAGGAAAACGCTACACTTTATTTGTATTTGACGTAGCAGGTAAGCTGATCATAGAGTCGGTGATCCTGAACCACGAAACCGGTATTCTTTCCGAGCTGCCTGCAGGCAATTACCTGTATGAAGTGCTGGCAGAAGATACCCGGGTGGAAAACGGTCAACTGAAAATTAAATAACCCTTAACGCAACCCAATAAGCAGCGGGAGAGCTGATTAGTAGAATCCTTTTATCCGAAGGTTAAGTAAGACCTGATCCGTTCCCTATTATTTTGTACCCAAACGGTTTTATTAATTAACTCCCGCTTCCCTTATTGGAAAAACCTGTTTTGGTTCCCTCAATATCCTGAGCAGCCGGTGATGAGCAATTGCCGGCTGTTTGTTTTAATTGTTGACTGTGGACCAATGGCCGTTCCACTCCCTCACTCCTACTTCATCTCCTCTTTCAGGTACTTCGCCGTAAAGCTCCGTTTCACCCCCAACAGTTTTTCCGGCGTTCCCTCGAAAAGAATTTCCCCGCCACCGTCACCGCCCTCCGGTCCCAGGTCAATTAAATGATCCGCCACTTTAATCACATCCATATTATGCTCAATGACCAGCACCGTGTTGCCCCGGTCAACCAGCTTATTCAGTACGTCGAGTAAATGGCTGATGTCTTCAAAATGCAAACCCGTGGTCGGTTCATCCAGTATATAAAATGTTTTCCCGGTTTCACGCTTAGATAATTCCGTACCCAGTTTTACTCTTTGGGCTTCGCCCCCGCTCAGGGTGACTGCCGACTGCCCCAGTGTGATATATCCCAGCCCCACTTCCTGCAACACTTTGATTTTCCTGTACAGGTAGGGCACATTCAGAAAAAATTCCACCGCTTCATCCACCGTCATATCCAACACGTCACTGACGGATTTTCCCTTGTAGCGGATCTCGAGCGTTTCCCGGTTATATCTTTTACCATTACATTTTTCACAGTGCACATATACATCCGGCAGGAAATTCATTTCAATCACGCGCATGCCACCGCCCTCGCATACTTCACAGCGACCGCTTTTTACATTGAATGAAAACCGACCGGCCGTATACCCGCGGATCTTTGCCTCCGGAATAGATGCAAATAATGTTCGTATATCCGTAAAGAAACCACAGTAGGTGGCGGGATTACTCCGGGGTGTGCGTCCGATGGGTGACTGGTCAATTTCAATCACCTTGTCAATATGTTCAAGACCCCGGATATTTTTATATTCCAGCGGCACTCCCTTGGATCCATAAGCATGGTGACTCAATATCGGATAAAGCGTTTCGTTGATCAGGGTTGATTTGCCACTGCCGCTGACGCCCGTAACGACTATAAATTTCCCGAGCGGAAAAACAACGTCCACATTTTTCAAATTATTGCCCTTTGCTCCTTTGATCTCCAGCGCTTTTCCATTCCCCTTTCTTCTTTCGGGCGGAAGTTCAATCCTGCGGTGCCCGTTCAGGTAATCCGCCGTGATGGTATTCAGTTTCAGCATGCCGGAAGGTTTGCCCTGGGCTACCACACGCCCTCCGTGAAATCCGGCCTTCGGGCCGATATCCACCAGGTAATCCGCTGCCATCATGATATCCTTATCATGTTCGACTACTAAAATGCTGTTCCCGATATCCCTCAAATTCTTCAAAGCTGCNATCAGCCGCTGGTTATCGCGCTGATGCAACCCAATACTGGGTTCATCCAGGATATAGGTGATGCCCTGCAGCTGCGACCCGATCTGGGTGGCCAGCCGGATACGCTGCGATTCCCCGCCACTCAGGGTCCGGGTCGGCCGGTTCAGCGTGAGATACGTAAGACCGACATCCAGCAGGAACTGCAGTCGTTCGCGGATTTCTTTCAAAACATCTTTGGCAATCGTATTCTGTTTACTGTCCAGTCTTTTCTCAATACCATTAAACCAGGCCGCCAGTTTATCCAGGTTGAGATTACTGAGTTCGGCAATATTTTTTTTATCGATGCGGAACCAGAGACTTTCCTTCCGCAGTCTCGTACCGCCGCAGCTATCGCAGGTTTTGAGCTCCATATATTTTTCCACCCACTCCCGCAAAGAGTCCGTACTCGATGCGCCAAACCATCTTTTCAGCATCGGGATCAATCCTTCATATTCCGCCGACCCGCCGCCCGCTTCATTTTCATCAATCTCCAATATCGCTACTGAAGCGCCGTCTGCTGTGCCATAGAGGATCATGTTCAGGGCTTTTACCGGCATTTCCTCAATCGGCGTATCGAGACTGAATTTATTTTTCTTCGCAAGTTTTTGTACCTGGGTAAATACATAGGCTTCCCGTTCTCCACCCAGGGGTACGATGCCTCCATCATTGACGGATTTCTTTTTATCGGGCATGATGGCATCGAGGCTGATCCGGTAAACCGAACCCATACCCTTACACAGGGGACAGGCTCCGTAGGGCGAATTGAAGGAAAAACTATTGGGGGAAGGTTCTTCATAACTGATGCCCGTTTCATCGCACATCAGCTGCCTGCTGTACTGAACTATTTTATTATCGTCATGGATCAGCAGGAACATCAAGCCCTTGCCCATATTCAACGCGGTCTGAATACTCTGGCTCACGCGCGTTTTCATATCTTTTGTCACAGCCAGCCGGTCAATCACCACTTCGATATCGTGAATTTTGTAGCGGTCCACCTGCATCCTGGGGACCAGGTCTTTGACCTCTCCATCCACCCGAACTTTTACGAAGCCCTTCTTGCGGATGTCTTCAAACAGTTCCCGGTAATGCCCCTTTCTTCCGCGCACCAGCGGGGCGAGCACGGAAATTTTTTTTCCGGAAAATTTTTCAAAAATATCGGCGACAATTTCTTCCTCGCTGAACTTGACCATTCGCCGGCCGGTATTGTATGAATAGGCCTGCCCGATACGCGCATACAGCAGGCGGAGAAAATCATAGACCTCCGTAACAGTCCCTACCGTACTCCGCGGATTTCGGTTCGTAGTTTTCTGTTCAATGGAAATCACCGGGCTCAGTCCCGTGATCTTGTCCACATCGGGCCGTTCCATGTCGCCGATAAACTGACGGGCATAAGCACCGAAACTTTCCATATATCGCCGCTGGCCTTCCGCATAAATCGTATCAAAAGCGAGGGAGGATTTGCCACTGCCGCTGATGCCGGTGATCACCACCAGCTGGTTTTTCGGAATGGAAATATCGATATTCTTGAGATTGTGCACCCGGGCCCCAAACACTTCAATCATTTCTTCCCCGGCCGGAGGAGACGGACTTTTCTTTTCAACCATAAATCAAATTGGATCGCTAAAGATAGTAACAAAAAAAGTGGCTGTCTGTTCCCTGAATTTCAATTACCTGTCATGTAACCAACAACCTGTTCCGCTATAAAGATTATTTTTGCATTCCGGACCGCGGTTTTATCTTTGCGCCGGCTCTTTTACCGCTTATCAAGAAAGGCTGAGGGTCTGGCCCTGTGAAGCCTTGACAACCTGTCCGGCAACCGGCGGACAAGGTGCCAATTCCATCCGCCCGGCGCGGTCAGATAAGTCAGATTCCTGCTTACTAATACTAATTATCTAAGCTCTTCTGACCCCGGAAGGGCTTTTTGTTTTAAGGCCGGCAAGCATTTTGGGGCTGGGCGGTACCAGGAACCGTGTTATTCATTCAAGCGGATTACCCGCAAAGATCTGCGGCCGGGTTGAGGCAGGTGGCCGGGATACCTGGTGTTCTGATCCGCTTACCGTCAGGTTTGTAAAAACGGAAGATTTTATCAGGGATCTTCCCAACACATTTGACCATTTGATTGTTAGGACAAACAACTATTCGAAACAGGCAAAAATTTTTGAATCCTATATGGACGCACATAAAAAGCTTACGATCGGACTTTTTGGATTTGGAACCGTTGGTGAAGGCCTTTACCGTATATTAATGCAGACGCCTTCCCTGAAAGCGACCATTAAAAAAGTATGTATCAAACACCCGGGTAAAAAGAGAAATGCCCCGGAGGAACTTTTCACTACTGACAGGGAGGTATTATTGAATGACCCGGAGATCAATGTAATCGTGGAAGTGATCAATGAAACCGAACCTGCATTCCAGATCGTTTCCACGGCATTGAAAAACGGGAAGGATGTGGTGAGTGCCAGTAAAAAGATGCTGGCCGAACACCTTGCCCAATTACTGGAACTCCAGAAAGAAACCGGTCATTCCCTATTATATGAAGCATCATCCTGCGCTTCCATTCCCGTGATCCGAAACCTGGAAGAATATTACGACAACGACCTCCTGCATTCCATGCGGGCGATCGTAAACGGTTCCACGAACTTTATACTGACGAAAATGTTTGAAGAGAAACTTGACTTCAAGCAGGCCCTGATGCTGGCCCAGCAACTTGGATTTGCGGAAAGCGATCCTTCCCTGGACGTGGAAGGCATCGATGCCGTGAATAAATGGACGCTTATGCTGGCCCATGCTTACGGTATCATTTCGGATCCACATAAAATTGTGTTCAGCGGGATCCAGCATATCCAGGGAGGCGATGCAACCGTGGCAGCAGAAAAACATTATCAGATCAAACTCGTGGGGCAGGCTAAAAAATTAATGAACGGGAAAGTCGCGGCTTTTGTGCTTCCGCAGTTTGTAAAAGCGGATGACCACTTAAGTTTTGTGAAAAATGAATACAACGGCGTAGTCATCGAAAGCGGGTTTGCCGATAAGCAGTTTTTCTACGGAAAAGGTGCGGGCAGTTTCCCGACGGCCTCCGCAGTGCTGAGCGATCTCTCTGCGCTTCGGTATCAGTACCGGTACGAATACAAAAAGCTCTATCACCATACTCCGTCAGAATTAACTGACGAATTTTATGTGAAAGCCTATATCAGCTTCGACGACTGGAATTTTATTCCCAAGGAACGGTTTGAATGGATCGAGGAATGGCATGCCGAAAGCGACCGGAAATACCTGATCGGCGTGCTCTCTTTTAAAGAATTAAAGAATCACAACTGGTGGCGCGAAAACAAAACCTCACTGATTCTCACCCCCGAGCCGATCATCGAAGACGTTGAAATACGCAAGTTGAAGAAAAAGAGTCTGGAGCTGGCGGGGATCAACTGATCTAAACTGAGAGTTTTAAGCTCAGGGCCTAAGGTCATAGATCCTGAATGCAGTTGACCATGTACCTGTATTCTTCATTTCGCATTTTGCGATACCCGCTTCATAATTATGAAAGAATAAAAAATATAAACGGCTAGTGTTCAGATCCATGTTTTAAATTAACCATCAATCCAACCCTGAATATCAACGCCCCCGTATGATTGATCCCGTTCAGACTGTTCTTCTGCAAATCGATAAAACCATAATTGCCTCCGGCTTCCGTAAACACTGACAAGGAATTCATTTGATAAATAAATCCCAGGTTTCCTTCGATCCCAAAATTTCCTTTTTGCAACTGATTTTTGATATCGCCCGCACTGTCAAATTTTACAATGAAAGAACCCAGGGGCCGGGTTTCCTGTTTATCCAGATATACTTTGCTTGAACCGGATGCAGAAGCCTTAGCTGTCATAAGCAGTCCGCCGAAGACTCCCCCGTCCACATAAAATTTCCAATGTCCTGAACGGCCCAGGTCCGCATTGTATTTCAGCATGAACGGCAGCATCAGGTACTGAAGTCTTACCGTGCTCGTGAAGCTGCCATACAAGTATTGGGTGCCGGGCGGAAAATATTGGGAGAGGTCCGGAGAGGCAGGAATGGTCTGCAGACCGGATTTCTGACCGCCCTGTGTAGACCATTCCATGTCCGTTTCAATGGAAACTTTTCCAGACAGTTTATAATCTGCAAATAGCGCAAAATCAGGTCCGGAGATAGTTTTATATCCCTTGCTTACATCTGAAGCACCTCCGGCGGAAGAAAGATTTGGGAGACTTAATCCTCCTTTAACTCCAAATTGCCATTTTTGTGCGAAAACAGATTGTGAACAGAGTAAAATGAAAAATAAAAATATGGTACCGGATAATTTGTTGAGCAAGTAGTTGGTTTTGGGGTTCTAAATCTGAAAACAATTTTATATTAAAACACAAACCTGGATACTAAAAAAATTGCTCTAGGTTTTAGGCCTAAGAAATATGCACGATCCCGTCATTATCAACAAAAAGTTTATTCTCAGCCTGCATGAAGTCGATCACTTTACGCAGGTGCTCATAATGGATATCGGCAAACCGTTCAAACAAAGCAGGCGCAGTGAGTGTTTGTGAACGGGCTCCTTCCCGTAATTTCTGATAGATGGTATCAAACTCAGCAGGACTTAGTTTTTCCTTTTCTTTCTTCACGCAATTATCACAGATGCCACAATGTTCAGCCCCCTTTTCCCCAAAATATTCAGCGATGGCCTCGCTGCGGCAGGTTTTCGTTTGCACATAATCCAGTATTCCGCGAACTCGTTTTACATACTGGTCTTTTCGGAACTGGTACGCTTTTTCATCAATCCGGATATCCCCCGACTTTCTTCGTGGCTGGTTATAATAAACCTGCGGCGTTTCCATTTGCGGATGGTAGTCGACAACCTGGTACTGATGCAATTGGTAAAGACCTTTCATCACCTGCTCCAGCGGCCAGTTCAGCAGCGATGCCACCATTTTTTCATGGATCGCTACCGGCTGGTCATATATGCCGGCATAAGTCCGGAGTAACGTTTTAATCAAAGGATCCAGGGCCGGGTTTTCATTTTCAAATTGATGTAATACATCCCGTTCACAGTTAAAAAACAGCGTCGCCGGCGTAAATACCGGATCATTCAATGTAATAAATCCTTCCTGCTGCAGGACCTGCAAGGCAGCCTGTGCAGGCTTGGACTGGAAAGAAAATTTCTTTAAGAAGTCCGGCAGATCGAATGCATAACTGACCTGCTCCGTTCCAAGAGGCACCTGCAGGTAATTGGCCAGTCCCTGGTAGACCTTCCGGATATAATCCAGCGGCGGGTATTGCATTTTGTGCAGAACAGCCAGTTCTTCCAGCATCTCTTCATTATATAATAAAACGGCATAGGATTTTTTTCCATCACGGCCTGCACGCCCGGCCTCCTGGTAATAATTCTCCAGGTTATCGGGCACTTCCGCATGGATCACCAGGCGCACGTCAGGTTTGTCAATACCCATCCCGAATGCATTGGTGCAGACGATCACACGTACTTCATTTTTCATCCATCGTTCCTGCTTATCATTGCGGTCTTCCTGCGCCAGTCCGGCATGATAATAGTCTGATGTAATCCCCTGCATATTCAGCAGGTCGCTGATTTCTTTTGTCCGCCGCCGGTTACGGCAGTAAATGATCGAACTTCCTTCAAGCCTGCGCAGAATATCCAGCATCTTGTTGACAACAGAACTTGTCTTATGTGCGCTGAAAGAAAGGTTCGGCCGTAAAAAGGATTGTGTAAAAATCCGGGGGCTGATCATTTTTAATTTCAGGCAGATATCTTCCTGTATGGCCGGCGTAGCTGAAGCTGTCAGCGCCAACAGGGGAACCCCCGGCAGTTCATCGCGTATATCTGCGATCCGCAGATAGGGCGGCCTGAAATCATAGCCCCACTGGGAAATACAATGTGCTTCATCCACTGCAATTAAACCCACCTGCAGCGCAGGAAGAAATTCCTTAAAGAGATCTGTCTCCAGCCGCTCGGGAGAAACATATAGAAACCGGCAGTTGCCGGTGGCAGCCAGTTTAAAAGTGGCGATCACATCCCT
>WSSedB1CaDRAFT_10000130_pt1 | contig 37358 bp, 43 predicted proteins | sample WetSurSB1Cattail_FD_9460 | JGI IMG/M metagenome (IMG submission 9460)
AGGAACTTCTTCATAAATTTCATAACTCTCTTCAATACGCTTTGCTAACATACACATCCTCCTCCCTGGTTTTTTTCTCCGCAATCCTAAGCTTCGCACTCTTTGCCCGCGAGTTATGCGCAAGCTCATCTATCGTTGCAACAAGGGGTTTCCCCAAAAGTTTTATTTCGGATTTATGATGACATACACAAATTGGCAGTTGTGGCGGACAAATACAGCCGCGTGCCATTTCTTTTAAAGTCTGTTTTGCGATACGATCTTCTAAGGAATGAAACGTTATAATGACAATGCGGCCGCCCGGCTTTAAATGACGAACTGCACACGTAAAAGCATCTTTTAAAATACCAAGTTCATTGTTCACTTCGATACGAATCGCCTGAAAGGTCCTCTTTGCCGGATGGCCTGCGGCTTCCCTGCGTACCGCAGCCGGAATCGCCTGTCTTACAATCTCAACAAGCTCGCCTGTTGTTTCTATTGGTTTTTCTCTTCGCGCATCCGCAATAAATTTTGCAATGCGCTTTGCCCAGCGTTCTTCACCATATTCCTTAAGAATATTGGCAATATTACCTTCCTCATATTTATTGACTACATCATAGGCTGACAACTCCGCTTCCGGATTCATGCGCATATCAAGCGGTGCATCCTGCATATAAGAAAAACCTCGTTCCACCGTGTCCAGCTGGTATGAAGATACTCCCAGATCAAAGATAAATCCATCGACCATTTCAGCATCCTGTTCACGCAATATAGCATCCAGATTTTTAAAATTATTTTGGACAATATCAACTCGGCAACCGGCTGACTTCAATCGTTCACCAGCTGCGGCAATAGCTGAAGGGTCCTGATCTATTCCAATAAGACGCCCCTTCGCTGTAAGCTTTTCAACAATGCTGCTCGAATGCCCGGCTCCCCCCAGCGTGCAGTCGACGTAAATCCCGTTCGTATCCGTTATAAGTCCTTTTATGCTTTCTTCCAATAATACACTTATATGATGAAATTCCACTCTGACCATCCTCTCATATCCCTAAATCAACCAAGGTTTCTGCAATTTTTGTAACAGCCGGATTGATTTCATCATTATATTCCGTCCACTTTGCTTTACTCCATACTTCAATACGGTTTGATACACCGATAAGAACGACTTCCTTTTCCAGTGCCGCATAGCTTCTAAGATTTCCTGGAACAAGGAATCTTCCTTGTTTATCGCATTCCAGCATCCGGGCTCCCGAAAAGAAAAATCGTACAAAAGCACGCGCTTCTGGTTTTGCCAGTGGCAGTTGTTTTAATTTTGTCGATAAAATCTCCCACTCAGTCTGTCCATAAACAAACAAGCAATCGTCCAGTCCTTTTGTGATAATAAAAGACTCGCCAAGTTCCGCACGAAAATCGACCGGTAGAATAACACGGCCTTTGGCATCAATTGTATGTACGTATTCCCCCATCAGCATGTTTTCCACCACCCAAAACCCTTTTTAAACCACTTCGCACCACTTTAAACCACTTTATTACTAATTCTATTCTTTATATAAAAAAAAAATCCTTCTTTTTTGAAGGATTTTTTTATATTTTTTATTAACTTTTGATCCAGCCGAGACGTTCAAAAACCGGGATGTATTGTAATCGCTCGCAAAAAGACTTAAATGTATCCGCTGTATGGAAGATTGGCACACGTTCTAGTGCATACATATTGCTAGCCTTATCCACATTTCCATATTTTATTGTAAAGGCCCCCTTATAGCCAGCTTCCTTTACAAACTGTGCAATATGAAGATTATAGGTGCCCGTCGGATACGCCATGAAATTTACCTGTTTGCCCAAACGCTGCTCGATTTCTTTTTTAGAAAGTACCAGTTCATCACGGAGCTGATCATCTGACAATCCTGTCATTGATTTATGATTAACTGTATGGGACTCGATATCAATCGTACCATCCGCTTCCATTTCCTTTGCCTGATCCCATGTAATATAGTTCGATTGTACATCCATAAAACTCGTAATTACAAAGATTGTTGCCTTAAAACCATATTTTTTGAGTATCGGATATGCATAAGTATAGTTATCTCTATAACCATCATCAAAGGTAAGAACAATTGGGTTCTCCGGCAGTTCTGTACCATTAGTCAAGCTGTCATACAGTTCATTCGGCGTAATCGTGTGATAATTGTTCTTCTTGAGATACGCCATCTGCTGCTCAAAGTCATTCGGCAATACTGATAAGGAAATGTTCATATTATCCACCTTATGATAATTCAGTACAACAACCTTTGTTCCATTCGTGCATTCCTTGAGCATATTTGCTGTCATATTGTGCGGACTCACAAGCACCATCGGTATACAAAAAAGCAATACCAAAAGTAAGATTTTCTTATGTAAACTAATTTTCTTTCTCTGTCCAAAATTCATCTTTTTTCTTTCTCCTTTATGTTCTCAAAACCGCAAGATAATTCCGCTGCGTTTTCTACGATGATGTACAATAAGCAATAAAAGAACCAGAACAGATGCTGCCAATGCAACCCCCTGGCTGAAATTCATCCAGTCTCCTGGTGTTGCCGACAAATAAAAGAAGCCACAGACAAAACGTGTAACTGCCAATAAAAATGTGCCCCAAAGAAAAATACCACCCGGACGTATACATTGCTGCCGAATCTGCACAACAGACTGCAGCAAAACAATGAGCAGAATAAGCCCCTGCGCAGCGGCCTGATAAAGTGCAATTGGTTTAAAATATTCGTAATTTTCAAAGCCTGACGGCCGAAATTTAAATTCAATGTACTCCGCAAGTGTATTATCATTCGGAATATTCGATGGCAGCGGTATACCAACTGTCGTCTGCATAACAAAATGTCCAAGCATATGGATCATAACTCCAGCGACCATTGCCGGCGCAAAAACATCCAACCAATATAAAAAGTCAAGATGATACCACCGTGTGTACACAAAAACCGTAATAACAAAACCTAAAAACGCACCATAAATTGATATTCCGCCCTGCCAAAACTCAACGATACTGACAATGTTATTTTCATATAATGCCCAGTGACTACAAACATAACCCAAACGAGCAAAAATGAGCCCCATTGGCAGTCCATAAATCAAAATATCAACCACTGGTAAAAAATCTTCTCCACGTTGTTTTACATTGATCCAAGTAAGCAGAAGCCCTGCCAGAATAGCTGCAACGACTATGATCCCGTACAAATAGAGTGACACTTTCCCTAGTGAAAACGCAATAATCCCCATTTATCCAAATCCTCTCCGTAAAATAATACATGCTTTCTATTTTACCGCTAATATAAAGAAAAAACCAGTCCATTTTATAGAATCCGTATCAAAATTAATAAAAATATGATATAATTCTTCTGTCAGAATACATTTATAAATACAGGAGGTTTTTTCATTATGACGATTACAAAAGAAATGGGTATCATGGAAGTCGTACAAAAATACCCTGATACCGTTGACGTTTTTGTGAATGCCGGCATGGGCTGCCTTGGTTGCGCAGCTGCGCACTTCGAAAACATTGAGCAGGGTGCCTCTGCTCACGGAATTGATATCGACGATCTTATCACGGGGCTCAACAAGGTTGTCAGCACTGCAGAATAGCCCATATAAAAAATAAAAACGACTGAAAAGCCTTTGGCTTTTCGGTCGTTTTTATTTTTATACTCTATAATTTTACAATGTTTTAAGTACAGCCAATACATTTTCCTTATATTCATCTTTACCATAGAATGAAGTTTCACCACTCCTGCGAACCTTGACTTCAATCTGGTTTTCTTCGACAGCCTTCGGCCCGACTGTAATACGCATTGGATAGCCAATAAGATCAGCATCCTTAAACTTAACTCCGGCACGTTCCTTACGATCATCAATAAGTACATCAACATGCGCTGCCTGCAGCTCACAATAAATTTCTTCTGCAAGCCTCAGCTGTTCTTCATTCTTTGCATTAATAGGTACAACGACAACTTCATAGGGAGCAATTGAACGCGGCCAGATAATACCCTGTTCATCATTATGCTGCTCAATAGCTGCAGCCATCGTTCGGCTTACACCTATACCATAGCATCCCATTACAAGCGGATGTTCTCTGCCATTTTCATCGAGAAAAGTCGCATGAAGAGCTTCACTATACTTCGTACCCAGCTTGAATACCTGCCCTGCTTCAATACCACGTGTCATCCTTACTGGTTTACCGCAGTGCGGACAAGGATCGCCCTCCTTCATAAGACGAAGATCTGTAACCATCACATCCTTGAAATCACGCTTCGGATTGACATTCTTATAATGCTTATCGGTCTGATTTGCACCAGCAACAGCATTGTACATTTCCATAACCGTCGCATCAACAACAACGACTGCCGCCTTCGTAAGACCGATCGGGCTTATAAAGCCTGCCACACCACCAACTGCAGAAATTGCACTTTCATCGGCCATACGCAGACTAATCGCCTGTACTGCATTTTGCAGCTTCACATCATTGACTTCATGATCACCGCGGACAAAAGCACAAATAACTTCATCCTTTTCGTTTTGATAAATAACTGCCTTGATCGTCTTTTCTACCGACACCTTAAGATAATCTGCAACGAGCTCAATAGTCTTCGCATTTGGTGTATTAATTATTTCAAGCGGCAGCATTTCTTCTGCAGCTGCTTCTATCGGTGCCAGCTCTGCTTTTTCATCATTCGCCGCATAATCGCATTCCGAGCAATAAACAATTTCCGATTCACCAGCTTCAGCAAGCACTGTAAATTCATGCGTATGACCACCGCCAATCGCCCCACTGTCCGCTTCGACCGGCCGAAAATCAAGCCCGCAGCGTGTAAAAATATTCGTATAGGCATCATACATTTTCTTATAAGACACATCAAGACCCGCTTCATCCTTATCAAATGAGTAAAGATCCTTCATAATAAATTCCCGTCCACGCATCAGACCAAAACGCGGACGAATTTCGTCACGATACTTATTCTGAATCTGATAAAGCATAAGTGGAAGCTGACGATATGAGCGGACTTCATTACATACGAGCGAAGTAATAAGCTCTTCGTGTGTTGGTCCAAGACAAAAATCGCGACCATGACGATCTTTGAAGCGAAACATTTCTTCACCAAAGATATCCCAACGGCCTGTTTCATGCCAAAGTTCTGCTGGCTGCATGATCGGCATCGCAAGTTCCTGTCCACCAGCTGCATCCATTTCTTCACGAATGATGGTTTCGATTTTGCGAAGTATCCGCCACGCAAGCGGCAAATATGTATAAACACCACCAGCCGCCTTACGAATCATACCTGCACGCAGCATAAGCTGCTGGCTGATAACTTCCGCTTCTGCTGGTGTCTGTCTAAGTGTCGGTGCATAAAGTTGTGTAGTACGCAATTATTTTCCCTCCCATGATATTGCATCTATTTCTTTGAATAATTCTTCTACAAGTACATTCTCTGGTACCTTACGAATAATTTCCCCTTTACGAAAGATAAGGCCTTCACCTTTACCTCCGGCGATACCAACGTCAGCATCACGTGCTTCTCCCGGACCATTAACAACACAGCCCATGACAGCAACCGTTATTGGTTTTTTTATGCCATCAAGCTTTTTCTCTACCCTTTCCGCAATCGCCGACAAGTCGATATTACAGCGGCCACAAGTCGGGCAGGATATAAGTGTCGGACCATATTCCCGAAGATTCAGCGCTTTTAATATTTCATTGGCTACCTTTACTTCGACAACAGGATCACCTGTCAATGAAATTCGAAATGTATCTCCAATGCCTTCTGCCAAAAGTGCACCAATGCCAACTGCTGATTTTATCATTCCAGTATGTGCTGTACCAGCCTCTGTAATTCCGAGATGCAGCGGATAGTCAACCATTTCTGACATAAGCCGATAGGCTGCAAGCGTAAGGGGCACATCGTGCGCTTTGAGTGATATCTTCATATCATAAAAATCAAGTGCTTCAAGAATCCGCACATGCTGCATTGCTGATTCTACAAGAGCCTCAGCTGTAACACTGCCGTATTTTGCCAAGAGCATCTTGTCAAGTGACCCGCCGTTTACACCGATACGTATTGGAATATGACGTTTCTTCGCTTCCGTCACGACCAGCTTTACACAATCCGCATCGCCAATGTTCCCCGGATTCAGACGTAACGCAGCAATACCCTGCTGCATTGCCTCAAGAGCAAGTCGATAATCAAAATGGATATCCGCAACAAGCGGAACCTCCACCGCCTGGATAATGCTGCCAAGATTCTTTGCCGCAGCCATGTCCGGTACTGCCAGACGTACAATATCACAGCCAGCATCCACAAGAGCTTTGATCTGAGCAACTGTCCCCTGTGTATCTGTCGTCTTCGTATTTGTCATCGACTGTACCGATATGGGTGCATCGCCGCCTATAGCTACATCACCNATATNAATTTGCCGTGTTTTTTTTCGTTTTATCATTTTTTCATCACCAAATCACTTTATTTTTGGAAAAACACACGAGCAATATCCTGCGATGTTGCAAAAAGCATCAAAGTCATCAATAAAACAAAACCGACAATTTGTGCATATTGTACTGCTTTCGCTCCCATGGGCTTACCGCGTACAGCTTCAATAAGGAGCGTCACAAAATGCCCGCCGTCAAGTGCCGGAATTGGGAACAAATTAATGATGCCGAGATTGAGGCTCAATAGTGCCGCAAAGTTCAACAATGGCACCAACCCAATTTGTGCCATTTCGCCTGCCATCTGAGCTACACCAAGCGGTCCGGCAAGATCTGCCGCTGTCTTTCCTGTAAAAATCTGAACGAGTCCATTAAGCATCTGATACATAACCAAACCCGTATTCTGAACTGCCAGTTGCGTTGACTTCACCAGTCCCGGCTTTTCTGTCGTAACAGACCCAAGTACGCCTACCATCGCTCGTTTAGCCGAATTATCGTAAGCAGGAATAAGACTTGTCGACTTGTCCTCATTACCACGCTTAAACTCAACCTTATAGACCTTACCCTCTCCATTACGGACAACTTCAACAAAAGACTTCCACGAATCGATTTCCTGCCCGTCAATACGAATAATGCGGTCACCAGTTTTAAGTCCGGCTTCGGCTGCCGGCTTTCCCGCAATGACATCACCAAGTACAGGTTCTGGCGACGGTGTATGTATCCCTGATATCATATAAATTCCAAAGAACAAAATAATAGGCAAGATAAAGTTCATGATTGATCCTGCAAGAATAACAATCATGCGTTTCCATATCGGTTTCGCCGAATAAGCACGCTCGCCTGCCTCTGTATCACTCGGGTCCATACCAGCAATATTATTGTACCCACCGAGAGGGAATACCCGAATTGAATATAAGGTCTCACCATATTTTACGCTCATAAGCTTTGGACCAAACCCGATAGCGAACTCATCAACACGCATGCCTGTAAGCTTCGCTGTAATAAAATGACCGAGTTCATGAAAAAGCACGAGCATCCCAAAAACAAAAACTGCTGCTATAATCGTAAGAAGCATAATCTCACCCTCCCTTGCTTATTTCTTTAACAATTGCAAAGCATAGCTGCGTGCCCATGCATCGTTTTCATAAAGATCATCTAACGCTGGACACTTTTTATTTTCATGTGCCTGCATCGTTTTTTCAATAACTTCATAAATTTTGAGAAAGCCTGTCCTTCCTTCCAAAAAAGCTTCAACAGCGATCTCATTGGCCGCATTCATGACACACGGCATCGTACCACCTATTGTACCAGCTTCATACGCAAGCTTCAAGCCACGAAATGTATCCATATCCGGTTTTTCAAACGTAAAAGAACGCATCTGCCAAAAATCGAGCCGTTTAAAAACAGACTCTACACGATGAGGATACGTAAGTGCATACTGTATCGGCAATCGCATATCCGTTGATGCAAGTTGGGCCATAACTGTCCCATCAATGAACTGTACCATCGAATGGATAAGGCTCTGCGGATGAACAACAACTTGTATCTGATCGTAGTCCACACCATAGAGCCATTTTGCCTCAATAACCTCAAGCCCCTTATTGACAAGTGTGGCCGAATCTACTGTAATCTTTTTTCCCATCGACCAGGTTGGGTGATTCAGGCAATCCCCAATCGATACATGCATAAGCTCATCTGCCTTTTTCCCACGAAACGGACCACCCGAGGCCGTAAGAATAAGTTTCTCAACCGTATCATGCTTTTCTCCCTGCAGGCACTGAAAAAGTGCACAATGCTCACTATCCACAGGTAAAATCGCTACGCCTTTTTCTTTTGCTCGCTGCATAACGATCTCACCAGCAACAACAAGAGTTTCCTTATTAGCAAGCGCAATATTTTTTCCGGCATCAATAGCCGCGATGGTCGGTGCCAGTCCGGCAAATCCCATCATTGATGTTACTACAGTATCTACATCCTTATAAACAGCCGCTTCAATAATTCCTGCACAACCAGTTAAAATTTTTGTTTTTCCCATATATCGTGATTTCAAGCGTTTTGCCGCTGCTTCATCTGCCAACACAGCAAGCTCCGGTGAAAATTCTTTTATCTGTTTTTCCAAAAGCTCATCATTACAATTCGCAGCAAGTACCGAAATATGAAAAAGCTCAGGGTGTGAAGCTGCCACGGCTAAGGTCTGTGTTCCAACGGATCCCGTAGACCCTAATAATGCTATATTTTTCATTTATCTACTCCTATCCGAAGATATTGAATACTTGTACATAATAATAAACAAAGGGAACTGTAAACAATACGCTGTCAAAACGATCAAGTACTCCACCATGTCCAGGAATGAGCGACCCGGAATCCTTTATCCCTGTATATCTCTTAAAAGAAGATTCCACAAGATCCCCTACGGTTGCCATAAGTGCAATACAAATGCCCATTATTACCATATGTAAAAAATAAAATGAGAACAAAACACCCATTCCCATAACAACAAATGTTGTCCCCAATATGCCTCCGACAAAACCTTCGATCGTCTTGTTCGGACTGATTCCCGGACAAAGTTTATGTTTACCCAGTAAAGATCCGGTAAAAAACGCAAAAGTATCACTTGCCCATGTCCCAATAAGTGCCAGCCATAAAACTGTACACCCCAGTGACATATTTCCAACAACTGAGGTCACACTTGTATCTGCTCCCATAAACCGAAGCAGTAGCAAATACGAAAATGGCAGCCCAACATACATAATACCAGCAATCGAAACACATGCTGCTTCAATCGAAAAACTGGCATGCATAAACACCGACTTTGCCAAAACAACAAGTACTGTAGCAACCAGTACAGCCATCACTTCATCCGTATTCCCCAGCCATATGCATCCCCACAAGAGAAAAAGTGCCAGCATACCAGGAAAATAGGCCAGCCGCAATCCTTTCTTTGCAAAAGCCCGAGAAAATTCATGCCAGCCAATCAATGATAAAAGTAAAACCACCGCACTAAAAAGCCACTCGCCATACTGAATAACATAGGCTGCTATCGCCATTCCGACAATACCCGTAATAATTCTTATAATCAAAACATGCACCCACCATATTATTTATTTTTCAAACCGCCAAAGCGCCGATCACGCTTTTGAAAATCAGTAAGCGCCTCTACAAAACATTCCGGTGCGAAATCCGGCCAATTCGTATCTGTAAACCAAAATTCCGCATAAGCTGACTGCCATAGCAGAAAATTGCTCAAACGCATATCACCACTCGTTCGAATCAATAAATCCACTGGTGGAAGTCCCGCCGTATCCAGATTCTTTTCAATCTGAGCTTCATCGATATGACTTACAGACAATTTTCCTGCTGCTGTCTGTTCTGCAATTATTTTAACAGCGCGGATAAGCTCATCACGACCACCATAATTGACCGCAATATTGAACCTGACCCCGGTATTTTCCTTTGTCCGCATCTGAGCATTCTCTACTTGATTTTGCAACCCCTTTGATAACTCATCTATTCGCCCAAGGAATCGCACCTTTACATGGTCTGCATCCATTTCATCAATTTCTTTTATAAGATACTCTGAAAAAAGACGCATCAAAAAATCAACTTCGGCATGCGGTCTCTTCCAGTTTTCCGTAGAAAATGCATATACCGTCAATGCTCCTATTTTTAAATCAATTGCGACTTTCAATATCTGCTTTAATGCATCTACTCCAGCTTTATGCCCAGCTGCACGCATAAGCCCTTTATGTTGTGCCCAGCGACCATTCCCATCCATAATAATTGCAACATGCGCTGGCAGACAATCTTTATTTACCCCATCATAAATAGACTTTGAACCATCTATTCTGTTTTCATTTAATTCTTGTTCTGTTTTGCCGAAAAATTTTTTCCACATATTGACTCTCCCATATAAAATGCAAGAAATAAGCCCCTCTCACCAAAAAAGAGGGGCCTTTCATCAAGGAGCTGAAATAGCAGCTACCGGACACCCAGCAGCGCAGGCACCACAGTCTACGCATTTTTCAGCATCGATTTCATAGTGTGCATCACCTTCAGAAATTGCGCCAACGGGACAAGTCCCAGCACAAGATCCACAGGAAATACATTCATCGCCAATTTTGTAAGCCATATCAAGACACCTCCTTTCGCAGCTTTGCCGCAATGACAATCTGCAAAGTTCCATCATCTATTATTTTCTGACGGACAATGTAGAGACAGTCCTCATCAACCTTAAAAAAATCACGCGTAGGGTATGTACGCACCACAGTATATGGAATTTTTCCCGCCTGCAGCATAGCCTCAGCTTCCGCAAGTGGACGACCTATAACATCAACCATATCAGACTTCCATAACTTCTTTTTCTTTTATTGCTTGTGTTTCACTAATATGTTTTATATAGACATCAACAAGCTTCTGCATGTCTTCCTGTGCTTTTTTCGCTTCGTCCTCTGTAACTTCCTTACTCTTTTCAAGTTTCTTTACAGCATCATTTGCATCACGGCGAATATTACGTACTGAAATCTTTGCTTCTTCAGCTTTCTTGTTAACCGTCTTAACAAGATCTGCACGTCGATCCTGCGTAAGCTGTGGTATCGACAACCGTATTGCCGTGCCATCTGAATTAGGATTAAGTCCAAGATCAGATTTCATGATTGATTTTTCGATCTCGTGAAGCATCGTCTTTTCCCAAGGCTGAATCATAATCATTCGGGGTTCCGGAACTGATATATTTGCTACCTGACTAATGGGTACCGATGCACCATAATAATCTACCATAACTTTATCAAGAAGTGCCGGCGTTGCTCTTCCTGCACGAAGTGAAGCATACTCGCGTTTAAGCGCTTCAAGAGATTTTTCCATACGTTCTTCATGTGAGCTAAAAATAGCTTTGATCATTATTTTTTTCCTCCTATCGTTGTACCAATGTTTTCGCCAAGTGCTACACGTAAAATGTTTTCATGATTATCAATATTAAACACAACAATTGGAATCTTATTATCCATGCAAAGACTCGTAGCCGTAGAATCCATAACAGCTAAACCTCGTTGCAAAACTTCAATATACTCAAGTTTATCAAACTTTTTTGCATCCGGATTATGATTTGGATCGGAATCATAGACACCATCCGTATTTTTCTTCGCCATGAGAATAACATCCGCTTCAATTTCAGCTGCTCGTAGTGCTGCCGTCGTATCAGTCGAAAAGTATGGATTTCCTGTCCCTGCTGCAAAAATAACAACACGTCCCTTTTCCAAATGACGAATTGCCTTCCGGCGAATATAAGGTTCTGCAACCTGACGCATCTCTATTGCACTCTGCACCCGAGTATCCACAAACATCTTTTCAAGTGCATCTTGTAGCGCCAAAGAGTTCATTACTGTTGCCAGCATTCCCATATAATCTGCTGTCGCACGATCCATTCCCTTTGCACTACCTGCTAATCCGCGCCAAATATTGCCGCCTCCGACAACAGCTGCAACATCAATAGCGTGCTTTCTTATTTCCTTTATCTGTGAAGCAATCGACTCAACAGTAATCGGATTAATACCAAACCCCTGATCCCCTGCTAAAGATTCCCCGCTTAATTTCAGAATCACACGCTTATATTTCGCTGTCTCCAAAGTAAACCCTCCATCCAAATTGAACCATCTTTTTATCTTTCTACAACTATGCTCTATATTCCTGTTTACTATTTACTATTTTTTATTTTTAAAAAAGAGAACACAAAGTGTTCTCTTTTCATTATTTAGCTGCAGCCATTACTTCCGCAGCAAAATCATCTACTCTTTTTTCAATGCCTTCACCAAGTTGATATCTTACAAATCTACGAATAGAAATGTTTTCACCAATCTTAGCGATCTTTGCTTTTACAATATCTGTAATTGTTTGATCCGGATCTTTAATATAAGGCTGTTCCATAAGACAAACTTCCTTATAATATTTTTCAATACGACCCGTAACCATCTTTTCAACGATTTTTTCCGGCTTACCTTCATTCAACGCCTGTTCACGAAGAACTTCCCGTTCATGGTCAAGCTCTTTTGTATCAACTTCTTCACGACGTACACATGCCGGATTAGCAGCTGCAATCTGCATTGCAATGTCACGGGCAAAACTCTTAAAGTCATCCGTGTTTGCGACAAAATCAGTTTCGCAGTTGATTTCAACTAGAACACCAATTTTTCCGCCTGCATGAATATAGGATGTAACCGCACCCTCAGCAGCTACACGGCCAGCTTTTTTGGCTGCAGCAGCAAGGCCTTTTTCACGCAGAAAGTCAATCGCTTTTTCCTTATCGCCTTCTGTGTGTACTAATGCTTTTTTGCAATCCATCATGCCTGCACCCGTAAGTTCACGCAATTCTTTTACCATTGCAGCAGTAATATTTGCCATATAAATCCTCCTAGATATAAGCAAAGGTAAGGGATAAAACCCTTACCCCGTTTCATACATATTTATTTTTACTTATTCAGCTTCGTTTTCTTTAGCAACAGCATCTGCAACTTCTTCTGCTTCGCCGTCCTGCCCCTGATGTCCTTCAATAACAGCATCTGCCATACGACCTGTCAAAAGCTTTACCGCACGAATTGCATCATCATTACCAGGAATTACATAGTCAATTTCGTCCGGATCACAATTCGTATCAACAATTGCAACGATTGGAATATTAAGCTTTCTTGCTTCAGCTACAGCAATTCTTTCTTTACGTGGATCAACAATAAACAGTGCGCCCGGAAGCCTGTTCATGTCCTTGATACCACCAAGGAATTTCTGCAATTTTTCCATTTCATGGCGAAGAGAAAGAACTTCTTTCTTTGTGAGTACTTCAAAAGTACCATCTTCTTCCATAGCTTCAAGCTTCTTCATACGAGTAATACGTTTCTGGATCGTCTGGAAATTCGTCATCATTCCACCGAGCCATCTTTCGTTGACATAATACATATCAGCTTTGAGTGCTTCGTCTTTTACAGCTTCCTGTGCCTGCTTCTTTGTTCCGACAAAAAGAACAGATTTGCCTTCTTCAGCTACACTGCGAAGAAAATTGTAAGCTTCGTCAACTTTTCTTACCGTCTTCTGTAAATCGATGATATAAATACCATTACGTTCTGTGAAAATGTACTTTGCCATCTTCGGGTTCCATCGTCTCGTCTGATGTCCGAAATGAACACCTGCTTCTAATAATTGTTTCATGGATATAACTGCCATGTTGGTGCACCTCCTGTTTTAGTTTTCCTCCGCATCTCTCATCCTTTGCTTTCACCACAAGTGGCACAGTGCAAATGTCAAGATGCGTGCGTTTTTTACACCGTAAAGAATTATATCATACCTGCAAAAAGATTACAATCTTTTTCCCTGCACACTTTGCAAAGCTCTCAACAAACATTTCTACTAGCTTTCTTTTTTTAGAAATACGTCTGTTTAAATCCTAAAAAAAGAGATGCCTTTTGCCGCTCAGCAGCCATAGCATCTCTTTCTTACGTTACACATTTTTTTGCACCCGGTTCATCTCACAGATAAGTTCTATTGCGCCCTTGCCCATACCTGTCTTGCGTGAGACTTCCTCAATGGAATACCCCGCCTCTAGTAAAGAAGCAACTTGGATCGAACTGTTCGATAGTATTTTTTTTTCCACTACATGTTCTTTTATAGGCTGCGGCTCTGAGGCCCGTTCAGCTGCAGCAAGTGTTTCTGCAAATTCCCCTTTGAAAGCACCTGTTTCTGCTGTTTCTGCTGTTTCTGCTATTTCTGATGTAACTGCCCGAACTGCATTTATTTTTACACTTTCACATGCCCGTAGCTTTTCGTCCAAAACAGCAATTCTTTCATCCGCTTGTGCAACAAGGTCTTCCAATCGATCCACCTGTGTTCCTATACGTTCAATAATAGAATTCCCTGCATTTTCCAGTTCAGACTGAAGATCTGCAACAGATGCATGAATCTGTTCTGGTTTTTCCAGACGTTTTTGCATCTGACGACGCACAATCACAATGAGCAGTGCCCCTACAATAATTAAAAATCCCATAATTTCCGTAACCATTTTGATCTACCTCTGATATCTGTTACAATTTTATATCAATATTATGTCCCCGAAAAACATCTACAGCCATTTTTTCCTTAGCTTGTTCCGGCACCGGACTTTGTTCTTTATGTTTTGCCTGTCCATTTTTTCCCTGGCCTTGCTTTTTCTGATGTTCCGGATCATCTTTAATCTTACCATCTTCCAGATCTTCCCGCGCACGGACTTGTTTTTGTTTAAGCGCATCGTCTGCTTTCTGCCGAATCATTTCAAAGTCCTGCTGCACCGCTGTTTGTTGATTCAAATTATGCTGCACCTGACTAGCATCATTCGATCTTGGAATCATTACCTGCAAATTCATTGGACTAAGATCCATAATACTCACCCTCCAACAAAAACCTATACATACCTGCATCTAGCTTAATATGCACCTAAACGTATAGATTCATCATCTAAATAAAAACTACAATGCTGTTCTTCTGACTGAAGATTTTTAATAACAGAATTCACAATAATCTTAACACCTGGATAAGCAATGCCAGCTATATAAATCTTTCCTTTTTTCATACTGCGCATCTCTGTTTCCAATTCCTGCAAAAGCTTTTCATCACGCTCAATCATACCAGCCAGAGGAAACTGTGACCGCGTAAGCTCACCGATTTTATCAATTCTTTCCTGAGGAAGCTTACTTATATCGATTTTCCCTAAAGTATTCAGGGTTTTATTCAACTGACTCAATCTCTTTTTTGCGTTCATGAGTTCTTCGCATACTTCCTGATACTTTATCCGTAAAGTCGGATTTACACCAACTTCCAATCGTGTCGATACATTCATCAGATTCCCCGCCGTCTTCAAACGAATAGCTTCACCTGCTACAAGACTGCCCCCAGTAACTTGTCCACGTTTTTCTTCAACAATAATTTTTTTCCCAGCACGAAGTTCAGAATGCAAAACCACATCTGAAATAACAATTGTCCTACCGGCTGTAATTTGTGCATTCTCTGCATAACTTGCACGAATATCTTCTTCTGCTTTCAGTCCGCCGCGATTCATTCCCTGCACACCACCTTTAATAAAGATATTGCGCCCTTCAACCATTCCGCCGCTGACCATGCCATTAATCTCAATATCGCCTGTAGCCTTCACTGTAAAACCAGCCTGTACACTACCACTGATCCGTATGATTCCTGTAAAATCAATATTCCCTGTTGACATATCAACATCACCTGAAATCTGAAGCTGTGGATCAATTGAAAGTTTATTTCCGGCATCAATGACCTGTCCATCGATATCTGCTATTATTTTGTTCTCTTCAACTACGACTGTATTTTTGCCATTCGGCAATGGTTTTGGCTTTCCCGGTTTTGCTGCGACTTCTTTACCAAAAACATTGGTTCCTACTGTTCCGTGTGTATGCGGAATACGTTCAGCCAAAAGATCGCCTTTTTTCACAAGGACAAAAAGATTCAGATTCTTATAATCCACCTGGTCAAGATCATTTGTTGCAGGACGTCCTTTTTCGCCAAAATCAATTTTCTTTTCAATACGGGCGTCTTCTCCCTTAATAGGCTGGATACCTTTTGCTGCAACAAAATCAATACCATCTTCAAGACCTGCCTTTATTGCTTCATTATCAATTCCAAAAACAATGTTTTTTTCCTGCAGTGCGTTCAATACAATATCTTCTGTCGGTTTTTGCAAACCATCTTTCATATCGACATGCACTTTGACTTCCATACGATTCTTACTAACATCCAGCTTTACTTTTGCATACTCCATTTTTTCCGGTTCACTATGATCTTCTTCTGTAATAAGATTGTTCTCTACAGAATTGTTCATAGCACTATTCCCGAACTTATCCGCGATTTTTTGTGATTTTCCATCTGCTTCGCGTACAATCTGTGTTAATGTTTCTATTTTATAGTCTACGACGTTATGCTCTTGTAAAATTTTACGCATATCCGAAAGTTCAAATAATATCTCCGAATCAGCAGAAGGATATACTGTTAAAAAAACTCCTTCGCTTTTGAACTCAAATAAATACCCGGACTCCTTTCCACCAACGGGTGGAACCAGCCTATTTTCATCCATGACAAGACCTCCCTGACTCACATATTTCATATTGCTGCTACACATATCGTCGTAACACCTTAATTTTCTAAATCAAATTAAACTTGATTTGGTTCTGGACAAATATCCACGTAAACGAAAAACAGCTTTTGTGTGAAGCTGTGATATTCTTGCCTCTGATAAATGTAAAATTAAACTAATTTCTTTTAGCGTTAATTCTTCATAATAATATAAAGATATAACTGTTTTTTCCTTTTCTGGCAATTTATCAATCGCTTTTGCCAAAGTTTCCTGCATTTCCTTAAACTCAACATTTTCCAAAGGACCAACAATTCCCTTTTCCGGGGGCTCTATCTTTGCATATTCTTCCAATGGAATAACAGTTGCGATGTTCAATTGTCTAATAAGAACATGAAGCTCTGCCTGTGATATGCCCAGCTCTTTTGCAACCTCATCATCTGTAGCTGCTCTGCCAAATTTCCCTTCCAGTTGACTTACTGTACGCTCATACTTTCGTATTTTCTGTCGTAATGAAACTGGTATCCAATCCTTTGAACGAAGATAATCGAGCATTGAGCCACGTATGCGAACACCCGCATACGTCTCAAATTTGTTTCCCCTTACAGGATCATAGCGCTCAATTGCATCAAGCAAACCGAAAAATCCACTACTGATAAGATCATCACGTTCTACATGTGAAGGTAAGCTAATCGCCACCCGACTCGCTATTATGTTTACTAATGACAAATACTGTTCTACGATTTCCCCCCGAATTTCAGGACTTCTGTCTTTTTGGTAAGCAATCCACAGGGAATCAATATCTACAGAAAGCTCTTTCTCTTTTACATCCACTCTGAATCCCCTCCCACGCACTTACCAATTAATTAATTAATTTTGTGGTGGTATCACATGTTTCAATCCATCCGTAGTAAGTGGAGAAAACCTCGCTCCACTTGAGTCATCATCCTTTCCACCAGTTCCATCTTTTGCTAATGCTGCCTCTTTAGAGAGGACTTTATCAGCGTCCTCCGCTATTGCATCAGCAACTTCCCTTGCTTCCGTCTGTTTCTTAGCATCCTCATCTATTTCTGCCTCACTAATCCACTCCTGCTGTAATGGATTTCCACGGTTCTTTCCTAAGAAAAAAGACCCGCCATACCGTTCAAGCAAAAACGTTGCTACATAAACAAGTCCTCCGGCAACTGCAAAAGAAATCAATACCCTCATAAATATAACACTATATCTTGCCTGAGCAATAAGCCCGGCAATTACAACAACCAATGCTGCAACAACGGAAAATCCTAATGACAATTCCAGTTTAAACATTTTTAATCACCCATTATAGTTCTTTTTCGCCCTTATCAATGGTCTTTACTTTGTAAATTCCTGTGTTCAAATCGATTTGAACTGTTCGTCCATAGGTCCCACCCGTATCTTCTGCTATAAGTCTGATACGTAAATCTTTTAAAATCGTTTTCACAGCGATTGCATTACGTGCACCTACACGCATAATATCCGTGGCATTTGCAAAAGTAAACATCTGTGACCCTCCGGCAATTTTTGCAACCAACCGGCTGCGACTGCCTCCCATCGACAAAATGTTTTCCATCATAAGTGGAATCCCTGAATCAGCAAATTTAGCCGGGTTCTCATTTGATCTGGCCTGGGTGCTGTCTGGTAGCATAATATGCAAAAGTCCACCAATTCTGGTCTCCGCATCATACAAAGTGATTCCTATGCACGAACCAAGCCCATAACTTATAATCGTTGCTGATCCACGACCGACTTTATAATCGGCCATTCCGACTCTTATTAGCTCTGGCATATTATTTCACTCCCACCGCTGTTAAAATCGTTTCCAGGGACCCCGGATCAGGAACCAAGAAAAAGTGCCCTTTTATGCCATCATCTTCCGATAAAAACTCTGTTTCAATGACAAGTGCATGATCCCCCATTTGTCCAAGCTGAACAAGCACTACACTCAGTATAGCACCCGCCATATCCATTGCCAATGCAGGAATCGATGGCAGCAACGTAAGCTTGGTAAAGTGGAACAATGCATTCAGATAAGCACCCGCTAAAATATTACCAATTTCCATAAGTGCCGATTCGTCCATAAAGTCTAACGTCTGCGTATCACCGTGTTTTTTTCCCATAAGTGTATCGACGAGATAAAACGCACTTTCCTTCGGCAATAAAAACAAAATACTGCCTGGTGCTTTTCCATATACCCGCAAAAACACTCCAGCAACCATTGCATCTGGACCACCCACAAGATCTGGCACATCGCCAAGCGGTACAATAGCTACTTTTGGCACATTCATATCAATCTTACGGTTAATGATCTGCGATAATGCCGTAGCTGAATTACCAGCTCCGATATTACCTATTTCTCTGAGTGCATCCATCTGCATTGCGGATAACTCTAAAACATCCTCTGCCATACCGACACCTCATTCATTCTCATTTTGCTTCCCCATTTAGTCCAATAATTTCATTAAGGTTCAGCATAATCACGAGACGATTATCAAGATTACCGATCCCGCTGATGAATTTATTACTTTCACTGCGTTCGTTACCATCACTAACAGCCTTCGTCGTATCAATGTGATCTTCCGTAATCGTCAGCACCTCTGTAACTGCATCGACAATCATCCCAATTGATATATCATCTACCTTAACAATAACGATACGCGTATTATCCGTATAAGGTACTTCCTGCAATCCTAAACGTTTTTTTAAATCAATAACTGGTAAAACACTCCCGCGTAAGTTCATAACACCCTTAATAAAATCGGGTGTAAAAGGGACACGCGTTATATCCGTAAGGCGTTTTATTTCCTGCACATTTAAAATGCTGATACCATACTCTTCCCGTCTCAGCTTAAATGCAACCACTTGGATTTCTTCATTTCCAGAACCATTGTTTTCTAAATTCGCCATTATAGATTCCTCCTCCTCTTATTGCATCAAAGCGCCTACATCCAAAATCAAAGCAACCTGTCCATTCCCTAAAACAGTCGCCCCCGAAATCACTTTCAACCCTGCTAATAATTTGCCCAGAGTCTTAATAACAATTTCCTGCTGTCCAATAAGGTTGTCAACTACAATGCCAGCTTTCCGATCTCCAAGATGGACAACAACAATAAAGATATCTTCATTTTCTTTTTCCTGCGTCTGTGGTACATTAAGCAGATTATTCAACCGAATAATTGGAATGATCTGTCCTCTAAGCAAAATGACTTCCTTATTTTGAACCGTCTTGATATCATCCGGCGTAATATTGATCGTACTATCAATCGAGCCCAGCGGAATTGCATAAATCTCTTCCTGTACTTTAACAAGTAAAGCTTGAATAATTGCCAGTGTTAGTGGTAACTTAATTTTGAAAATACTGCCTTCATCAATTTTTGTTTCAACATCAATAACACCGCCAAGCGCCTCAATCTTACTACGCACAACATCCATACCAACACCGCGGCCCGATACATCAGTAACGACGTCTGCTGTTGAAAATCCTGCCATAAATACAATTCTTACAGCTTCAGCATCATCCATATTGTTTACTTCTTCTTGTGTAAGCATGCCCTTTTCGACAGCCTTTTTACGCATAAGATCCGGATTAACACCCTTACCATCATCGGTTACCATAATAATAACATTATTTCCTTCATGACGAGCAATCAGCCCTACTTCGCCGGTTCTTGGTTTTCCCTTTGCTTCACGATCATCCGGATGTTCAACACCATGATCCAGTGAATTGCGAATAAGATGAACGAGCGGATCACCAATTTCATCAATAACCGTACGATCAAGCTCTGTTTCTTCCCCTTCAACCGTTAAATTGATTTCTTTATTAAGTTCTTTGGCCAAATCACGTACCATACGAGGGAATCGATTAAATACCTGCCCTACTGGTACCATTCTTACCTTCATGACAACAGACTGAAGATCCGTCGTTACACGATCCATCTGTTCAATTGTTTCAACAAGCTCTGTAATACGATGCGTAATGCCGATTTGTTCAAGACGTGTCTTATTGATAACAAGTTCACCAACAAGATTCATAAGTGAATCCAGCTTTTCAATATCAACACGAACTGATTGACCGCTCTTATGCATTTTATCATGATTTGCCTGAACTGGTACTGCTGTTTTGTTTGTGGCCGGCTTAGCAACCGTTTCAGCTTTCACTTCCGCCTTATTTTCTACTGCTTTCACTGTCGTTTCTTCACTATTTAAATCAATTACTTCTATTTCAACTGCATCAATTTCAGAAATCGACATAATTGCGTCTTCAATCGGTTTAGATTCACTACTTGTTATAATAACTATATCAAAAGAATGGTCAAATTTTTCCTGTTCAAGATCTTCAACGGATGGAATAGATTTTATAACATCACCAAGCTCATCCAAAGCATTCATGACCATATAAGAACGTGCTGACTTCAGCAGACAGGTTGCTGCAAGCGTAACCATAATATGAAGTGCCTGCAAACCGCTTACCTTTGCCTTATGAATGACGTCCCTATCTATATCAGTAAGCTCAATTGAAAATGTCGATTTTGCGACCACTGGGGATGATGCCGCCTTAACCACAGGCTTTGGTGCAGCTACTGGATCACCACTTGCAATCGCACTAAGTTTATTGACAAGGGCTACTACATCTACAGAATCTTCCTGTCCGCCATTTGCAACGTTTTCAATCATCTGTTCCAACGCATCCACACATTTAAAGATCGTATCAACAATATCTTCATCTGCCTTAAGCTGTTCCTTCCGCAATAAATCAAGCACATTTTCCATTTCATGTGTAAGTTCAGCAATCTTCGTAAAACCCATAGTTGCTGACATTCCTTTTATGGTATGTGCACTGCGGAAAATCTCATTCAATATAGATGTGTCTTCCGGGTTATGTTCCAATTCGAGCAGACAGTCATTCAGGGACTGTAAATGTTCGCGCGATTCCTCTAAAAACATTTCCATATATTGATTTGTGTCCATTTCTATTCCCCCTATTTCTCTCCTATTTTTTTACTGCATCGATAATAGCTTCTGCAACATGCTGCAAAGGTAATACCTTATCCGCAATACCAAGATCAACAACTGCTTTCGGCATGCCATAGACTACGGCAGTAGATTCATCCTCAGCAATAATATAGCCACCTGCTGCCTTTATTTTTTTCATCCCTTGAGAACCATCACTGCCCATCCCTGTCAATATAACAGAAACAACCTGTCTGCCAAATGGTGCTACTGAATCAAACAATACATCAACAGCTGGCCGGTGACTTGCCAAAGGCGGATCTTGATTCAACAAAATAACCTTGGACATTCCTTTTTTCTGTACCACCATATGATAATTCCCTGGAGCAATATATACATGCCCTGCTTCAATGATCTCCTGATCCTCTGCTTCCTTGACCGAAATTTGTGATATCGTATCAAGACGCTCAGCCAGTGACCGCGTAAATCCTGGTGGCATATGCTGCACAATAACAACACCGCAAGGCATATTTTTCGGCAATCGGGTAATCACATTCTGTAAGGCCCTTGGTCCTCCCGTAGAAGTTCCAATAGCAACCAGCTTATCTGCGCCTCGCTCAAAAATAGTTGTAACCGGAGCTGGTGCGGCCTCCATCGTTTTTTTCGATATTTGTATCGCTGAATTTACCATAGCAACTGGTTTTCCCATAGGATACGGTCTTTCGATTTTCTCTGGATTTTGTGTTTCAACAGCAGGTAATTCCCGCTTTTTCAATAATATTTTATTTCTAGATTCAATACTCATATTCAAATTAACTTTTACAGCAGCCCTGCACTTTCCCAGGATGTCCTCCTCAATCGTATCAATTCTCGAGATCGCTCCACTCGTTTTACTAATAAAATCCACAGCCCCTAGTCCCAATGCCATTACCGTAGCATCAGCACCTTCTTTTGTCAAGCTGCTGAACATAATTACCGGCAATGGGCATTCCTCCATAATAACCTTTAGTGCTAGCAACCCATCCATAATCGGCATATTAATGTCCATTGTGAGCAGGTCTGGCTTATACCTCAAAACTTTATCGATGGCATCTTTCCCATTAATTGCTACGCCTACTACATTAAAATCAGGTTGTCTCGTAAATAAGTCTGACAACACTTTCCTCATAAATGCGGAATCATCTGCAATCAAAATGTTAATCATGTACCCACCTCATTTACATTTCTATTCCTTTAGCTATATTTTTTCGCTGAAGCTCAAAAATATAGCTAACAAACTTATTTTGTATTGGCCGTGGCAAATCAAGAAATCGTACACCAATATGGAATATTTTCTTCTCATTTATTTCAATAGAACGAACAACTTCACCAAACACATGAATTATCCCAATATCCGGCAAATTCTCTATTTCTACAACTATTCTAGTTCCAATTGTAAGCCTTTTATTATAAATAAAGCAAAGACCACTTCCACTGATGTCCACGGTTCTGGTAGGATATACTGGCAACAACCCCCCACTATCATCGGTAATCTGTACCATAATCGGAATTGATGCTTGTACACGAACAAACTCTCTATTCTGATATCGCTCTGCCAGTTCTGGTGTCGTAACAATCCACATGGGAATCGGCTCTGCCAGTTTATCAATATATGCCGAAAAGAATCGATATACACACTGGTCAGCAATAAGACGTACATACAATTTATCTCCAACCTGTGGAATGATTGGACGCCGCTTTGAATCCATCGGCATCGCCATTATTATCTTTTCCTTCTGCAGATCTTCTATCCGGCTGGTATACATCTCCTTATCGCTGAACAAAGAAACTTCCACTCTCTGCCCAACGTGTAAGAGACCCTTTGCCTTAACGATATCTCCCTTACTCATAGACCGTTCCTCCATGCTTTAATGTGAAAAATCAATAAACTTCTGTAAAAATCCCCGCCAGCCTTTTTTCACNCTTACCTTTTTACCATACAACAAAGTGTTCGCTATAGCACGAATACATTTCGCTGAAACCGTATTCGGATAAGATATGAGAAGTGGGGTCTGNTGCTTTACTGCATTCATCATATTCCTGTCCTCATAAATATATCCCAAAAAATCAATCGTCATTTTTAAAAACTTATCAGATGTTCTTTTAAGTTTACTGACAACCTCCTGGCTTTCTGCCTCATCATAGACACGGTTGACGATAAGCTTCATGTTTTGCTGTACTGCATAGCGGCTATAAGCCTTCATTACTGCATAGGCATCTGTAAGTGCCGTAGGCTCAGGGGTTGTCAATAAAACAACTTCATCTGCTGCAACAATGAAATCCAATACATTTCTCCCAAGACCAGCACCCGTATCAACCAAAATAATATCTGCCAATTTTTCACATTCATACAGCTTTTGCATGAGTCTTTCGCGCTCAGGTACCGAAAAATCGACTATATGTTCCATCCCAGAGCCACCCGAAATATAATTTACACCATAGGGTCCCTGCAGCATAACATCCTCAAGTAAAATGTTTTCCTGCAAAAGATGCATAAGGCTATATTTTGAAGCAGTTCCCAATATAACATCAACATTGCCCATTCCTAAATCGGCATCAATGATAAGTACTCTTTTTCCAGCCATCCCCATTGCAATAGCAAGATTAACTGTGAGATTGGTCTTACCTACACCACCTTTGCCGCTTGTAACGGCAATAATGCGCGTCATACTCTCCGGCTGTTCTAATCCGGAATTCATTTCATAAGACACCATATCATTTGACACATTTCTGTTTTCAACTAAACTTCGGAGCCTCGCCGCCTGATCATCCATAGAATTACCTCAGCAAGAGCTCAGCCAGCTTATGTGCTTCTGCTGGTAAAATATCATCCGGCACACTCTGACCATCTGTAAGATAAGACAGCGCTATCGAATGTCCAAAAAGAAGATTCACAATAAGACCAAGGCTGCTTGTTTCATCAGTTTTTGTAAACAAAATTCGATCAGGTTGGCACACCGAAAAATTATGAAGGATATCCTTTGCGTCTCCATATTTTGTTGTTGCACTTATTACTAAATGCTTCTCTGCCTCAGGTTCTACTGAAAGCAGCTCCTTCAGTTCCTGTATCTGGTAATCATTATGCTGGCTCCGACCAGCCGTATCAATAAGAATAAGTCGCTTATCACGATGCTTATCAATCGCCTGCTTAAGTTCTCCTGGTGAATAGACAATCTCGATAGGGAGCCCAATAATATCGGAATATGTTTTCAGCTGTTCTACCGCAGATATGCGGTACGTATCTGCGGTTATGAGTGCCGCACTTACCCCTTGCTCCAAAACAAACTTTGCTGCAATTTTTGCCAGTGTCGTTGTTTTACCAACACCCGTGGCTCCAATAAGTGCCACTATTTTTGTTTTGTTAGGCTCAAGTTTGATTCCATCAGAAAGATCAACTGCCTTCTCCAAATAAGAAATCAATGCCTCCTTCACCGCTGGAGATTTTTTGTCAGAAAGAATGATATCCGGCTGTGTCTGCCTGATGATATCCTGAATAACCTGTGTATCAACCTCCTGATGAACCAAGGCTTCCTGCAAAGAAGTGTATTCTGCTTTTTCCACATCCTTCGTCATGACCTTTGCCAGCATAATCTTCATTTGATCCAATTCCTGCTGTAATTTCAGCATCTTTTCTTCCTGTGGACTCTGCTCTTTATCAAATGCCTGCATGATTTGATCATCTGCCTTTATGATTCTAGGTTTCTTTTGAACCAAAGTCTCTGCTGCATCCTTTGGCACTTCCGCGGTGGCCGCCCTCACGGGTGGAGGCAGTACAACGGCCTGTGGTGTACCAGATATTTTATATTGAGAAAGTACATTGCGCGGCACTATCGGCTTTGTCACAGTCTTTTCTCCTGTAATCTTTTTTGTCTTTTTTACTAGTAGTCTATCTTCAACTGCAGCTGTAACCTCAACCATTTCTTTTCCCTTATAGCCAAAGAACCCACCTTTTTTATAGCGCTTAATATGCAGAATCACTGCATCTATGCCAAGCTCTGCCTTGACCATNGCCATTGCTTCCTTTGATGTGTGCGCTTTAAAAACTTTAATTTGCAATTATACTTTCACCACCCCAAGAATCTGTATTTCAACACTCTGTTCAATCTCTGCATGTGACAAGATGATAATCCCGGGAACGGACCGCTCTACAAGCTTTCTGAAATAAAGTCTTACGGCCGGGCTCGTAAGCACAATTGGCTGATATCCCATATTCGTAAGCTTCTGCAGCTCTGTGTTGAGTGCTGCAAGAAGTTTCTGCATTGAGTCCGGATCAAGACTCACATAAGAACCGCGATCCGTACGCTGCACAGCTCCGGCAATTTTATTTTCAATACCAGGATCCAGTGTAATACATGGCAATATATTATTCTGGATATTCTGTTGTGTAATCTGTCGGGCCATTGCATGACGCACATACTCCGTGAGTATTTCTGTNTCCTTTGTTGCTCTTGCATAGTCTGCAAGTACTTCAAGGATTGTTGCCATATCACGAATTGATACCCTTTCCCTGAGCATATTCGCCAGTACTTTCTGTACTTCCCCTACGGTCATGAGATCCGGTATTACTTCATCAACAACAGATGCATTCGTCTTTTTAAGATTATCGATAAGATTCTGCGTCTCTTGTCGGCCAAGTATTTCATCTGCATGCGACTTAATAACCTCTGTTATATGTGTTGCAAGAACAGATACTGCATCAACAACTGTATAACCATTAATTTCTGCCTGTTCACGCTGTGCTTCAGGTATCCAAAGTGCTGGAAGTCCAAATGCCGGTTCAACAGTTTCAAGCCCTGGTATCTCTTCAAACACCGTTCCGGAATTCATCGCTAAATAGTGATCAAGTAATAGTTCTCCCTTTGCTATTTCAATTCCTTTTAATTTTATAATATATGCATTCGGTTTTATTTGAATATTATCCCGAATACGTATTGTAGGTACAACAAGTCCCAATTCTAAAGCACATTGACGGCGAATCATAACAATACGTTCAAGAAGATCTCCACCTTGTCCTGTATCAACAAGCGGAATCAGACTATACCCAATTTCAAGTTCCATAGGATCAACCTGAAGCAAAGAAATAATATTTTCCGGCTTTGTTGCTTCTTCTTTTGCTGCCTTTTCTGCTTTTGCTCTTTCCCCCGTATCTGCTTGCTCAGATTCTTTTTCCGACTTGTTTAAATTGTACGCAACCAGAAAAGTCGCCACAGAAAGACAGAAAAAAGGAATGCCCGGAAGTCCCGGAACAATCGCCATAAGGAAAAGTACAGATGACGCAATAAAGAAAATTCTTGGATTACGAAAAAGCTGTGATACAAGATCATGTCCAAGATTTTCATCCGAAGCAGCACGCGTTACAATAATACCCGTTGCTGTAGATACAAGAAGTGCCGGAATCTGATTGACAAGACCTTCTCCTACAGTCAGCAAAGTATACTGGTGCAACGCCTGTAGAACCGAAAGATTTCTCTGCACCATACCAATAACAAAGCCGCCAAAAATATTGATCATAATAATGATAATTGCTGCAATCGCATCCCCTTTGACAAACTTACTGGCACCATCCATAGCACCATAGAAATCTGCCTCACGCTGTATTTTCAAGCGTCGGTCCCGCGCCTCTGTATCAGATATTGCACCTTGATTCAAATCAGCATCAATGGCCATCTGCTTCCCTGGCATTGCATCTAACGTAAAACGGGCCGAAACTTCTGCAACGCGTTCCGCCCCTTTTGTAATAACAATAAACTGAATAATAATTAAAATAACAAAAACAATGAATCCGACAACAGGATTCCCCCCGACAACAAAGTTACCAAATGAAGTAATAACTTCACCCGCATAGCCTTCGAGCAGAATGAGACGTGTCGATGAAACATTGAGTGCTAAACGAAAAAGTGTCGTAACCAAAAGCAAGGACGGAAAAACCGAAAAATCAAGCGGTTCTATATTATAAATCGACACCATTACAATAACAAGTGCTAATGTGATATTAAGACACAAAAGCAAATCCAAAAGTATTGTTGGCAATGGAATAATCATCATAATTACAATAGTAATGATTGCCAAAGCAGTAACTACATCGCTATATTTTTGTATGAATCCTCCCACAGCCGATGAATTTTGTGCAGCCATCCCGTATGCTCCTTACCAATAGATAAAATATATATATTCTATGCTAATTTCTTATTTTTTAGGCGATATACATAGGCGAGGACCTCCGCCACCGACTTATACAAATCCTGCGGCACACTATCACCTATTTCTGTTGTCGCATATAAAGCTCGTGCAAGTGGTCTATTTTCAACAATTACAACGTTAGCCTCGCGGGCAAGTTCTTTAATCTTTTGCGCGACAAGATCCTGACCTTTGGCAACAACAATGGGTGCTGACATACCTTTTTCGTACTTCAACGCCACAGCAAAATGCGTTGGATTCGTTACAATTACATCTGCACTCGGTACCTCTTGCATCATTCGCTGCATAGCCATCTGCCGCTGCTTCTGACGAATCTTCCCTTTAATCTGAGGATCGCCCTCTGATTGCTTCATTTCATCTTTAACATCCTGCTTGCTCATCTTTAAACTCTGTGTATTCTCCCATTTTTGATACATATAATCCAAAACTGCCAACACAAGAAATACACCGCAAATTTGAAAGGCCAAGGTAAAAATTACATTTGCAATCAAATGAAGGCTAGCAGAAAGATCTGCGTAAATAAGCCTTGGCATTTGTATAACCTCTGCCACTAAATAACGATAAATAAAAAAACCAATAACTACAATTTTAAAAAGAGATTTTACAAGTTCAACAAGAGATCTTTTAGAAAACATCCTGCCCAAGCCTGTTATTGGATTCAGTTTATCCAAATTAAACTCTAAAGTTTCTGTTGTAAAATTAATCCCCACTTGAAAAAGATTTATTGTAAGCCCTGTCACCATGATAATAATCATAAGTGGCAAAGCTGTTTTTGCCATTACCATAATAATTCCAATAAAAAGCTGCATAATCGACTCTGTATCTATGGATTGATTCATATGTCTAAAAATATAAACCGTATAATTAACAATTTCATCATATATGGATGCTCCCAAAATATTCATTGCGAAAAATCCACTCATGATGACAAATGCCGCACTAATTTCCTGACTCTTACCAATCTGACCTTTTTTACGCGCATCACTTCTTTTTTTTGCTGTAGGATCTTCTGTCTTTTCACCAGCAAAAAGCTGTAAATCAAAAGAAAAACATCTATTGTATTGCCCGCAATGCACTGGATATGTTTCCATACATCTCATTAAACATCACATCCAAAAACAAAATGTAAAACGGTATCATTATTGACAACACAAAAACCCCTATGCCAATCTGTAATGGTATACCAACAACAAAAACATTCATCTGTGGCATCGTCCTGGCTAAAACACCAAGACCAATATTCGTCAACAAAATAGCAAAAAGCACAGGCAGTGCTATTTTTACTCCTGTGACAAAAATGCTTGCCGTAAAATCAACAATAATATTCGTTAAACTTAAATGATATGAAGCATTTAAAATTGGTACAGCTCGAAAGCTATCAAATAAAGCTGTAATAATTACATGATGCCCATTCGTTACAAGAAAAATAATAATACCCAGATTGTAAAGAAAACTTCCTAAAAGCGGAATCTGCTGCCCTGACGTAGGATCGACAACATTCACAATCGAAAAACCGACCTGCATATCCAGAAGAGTACCGGCCATATGAATTGCTGAAAAAGAAATGTATGCCACAAATCCAATCAGCCAACCGACGCCAAGTTCTGTAATAACAGCCAGTGCATAGCCTGCTACAGTCATCGGCACAGCTATATTTGTCATCTGATCAACAACTGGGAAAAGCACAACTGATATAGCCAATGTTGAACCGACACGGATATAGATGGGAATATTTATACTGCCAAAAAACGGCGCAATCATAAAGATCCCGCTAACCCTTGTCAAGATGAGAAAGAACACTGCTGCATGATTTTGCATCAACTCATACAAGTCCAATTTTTTCTCCCCTTATCATCCAATGTACCCAGGCAAATTAATAAATATGTTTGATACATATTCCACCATAAGGCGAAGCATCCATGGTCCAAAAACCAAAATAGCAACAAACACGGCAATGATCTTTGGAATAAAGGCTAATGTCTGTTCCTGAATTGAAGTAGTCGCCTGGAAAACACTGACAAGAAGACCTACTAGAAGCCCTAGTCCCAACATTGGCGCAGAAATAAGCATAACCATCATAAGTGCTTCCTGACCAAGTTGAATCACTACATCACCGGACATTTTATCATCCCCTATTTAAAACTTACAATCAATGATTTTATAAGCAAATGCCAACCATCTACCATGACAAATAATAAAATCTTAAATGGCAATGAAATCATAACTGGTGGCAGCATCATCATTCCCATCGACATTAATGTACTTGCTACAATCATATCGATAACAATAAACGGTATATAAATCATAAAACCAATTTGAAAAGCCGTTTTCAGTTCACTTATAATATAAGCCGGAATCAATGTAAAAGTCGATACATCATCCTGTGATTCTGGCCGTTCCGCCTGTGACAAATTCACAAATAACGCAAGATCCGATTCACGCGTCTGCTTAAACATGAACTCTCTTACCGGTTTCACTACATTTGTAACAGCTTCTTCCTGCGTAATTTGTCCTGCCAAATATGGTTGCAAACCATTTTCATTCGCCTGTCCCCAGTACGGAGACATAATATAAAAAGAAAGAAACAGCGAAAGCGCAACTATTACCTGATTTGGCGGCATATTCTGCGTAGACAAAGCATTTCGCAAAAAAGATAAAACAACAACAATTCGAATGAATGATGTTGTCATAATCAAAATAGACGGCGCAATAGACAATATTGTCAGCACCGCCATAATCTGTAAGGTAATCGCTATATCCTGTGGATTATCTGATGATCCGACACCAATATTTATATTTGGAATCAAAGGCGCTGCAAAAACGTCCTTCGGAACACATAAAACTAAAAGCAAAATCCCCGCCAACAGGAGAAATCGCTGCTGCTTTAACACCGCCTCACAACCTTTTCTCTCACTTACGATATTTCCCATCCTTGAATAATGATGGAACCCGTCTTGCAATCTGTTCCAACGAGCTAAGCTGCTGCGAAAAAAGATGATCGGTTCCCATGGGAACCGTCTCCATTGATTTGCTGCGAAGCCGCTCAATCTCAGCTGCATCCACAACCTCTTTTAACAACGTTATGGAATGTTCCGTGACACCAAGCACAAAGATTCTATTGGCAAGTTCAACGACACAAACGGAACGATTGGGTCCCAGTGGCAAATGTTCTAAAATCCGGCCTTCACTCTGCGGTGCTGTAGCAGCAAATCGTCCGCTCAAAAATCGCGAAGCAAAGTAAGCTAACACCACAACAAAAGCGAATACCAATAGAAGGCTTAGCACATAAGCCAGCGTCGACCACCATGAAGACTGCGTTGGACGAGGATCTGCACTTTCATAACCAGACAAATAACCACCGCTGCCTGTACCAACTGAAGCTGCTGCCTGTCCTATCGCTGGCAGCACAAAAAACAATAAGATTCCAGCTAGCAGCCCCCAAATTAAAAATCTTGAACTACGCATCAGCCAACAGCTTTACGAACAGCTTCAAGAACACGATCCGGCTGGAACGGTTTTACAATAAAATCACGTGCCCCTGCCTGAATTGCTTCAATAACCATTGCCTGCTGTCCCATTGCACTGCACATAACAACCTTTGCATTAGGATCTATTTTCTTTATTTCTTTTACAGCACTAATGCCATCCATTTCAGGCATCGTAATATCCATTGTCGTAAGATCAGGTTTAAGCTCCTGATACTTTTCCAAAGCTTTTAAACCATTTTCAGCTTCACCGACAACTTCGTAGCCATTCTTTGACAAAATATCCTTTACCATCATTCTCATAAATGCGGCATCATCAACGACTAAAACCCGTATTGCCATATTCATCTCTCCCCGTTTCAGTTTACTTATTTTCCTTTAGTAATTGTACTCATTATATATGAATCACATACATTTCTCAAGTACATATTACTTATTGCAGTCTTTGTGCTCTTTCCATAGCACTTACAATATCTGTAATACGAACACCAAAATTCTCATCAATGACAACAACTTCGCCCTTCGCTAAAAGTTTGCCATTCACCAGAATATCTACGGGTTCACCAGCCAATTTATCAAGCTCAACAATAGAGCCATTTGACAGTTCCAAGATATCCTTTATGGATTTCTTCGTATGCCCAAGCTCGACAGTTACCTGTAACGGAACGTCAAGAATAAGACCTATATTCGCGTCATTTACAGCAACCGGCTCTGTCGAAAGCGGCATAAACTGTGCTGGCTGTACTGGTATATTCGAATCCACTCTTGCCTGCATACCATAAGCTGGCTGCATCGGCGGTGCCATCATTTGTTGTTGCTGCTGTACCGGTTGTTGCTGCTGCATCATTGGNGCTGCAGCAATAGGAGCAGGTGCCTGTGGAGCCGGTGCAGCACTTGCTGGTTCTACGGCTGATTCCTTTGTACTTGCCTCGCCATTTAAAAGGCTTTCCACCATTTCCTTAGCCGTACCCAGCGGCAGAATTTGCATGATTTCACTATCAATAAGACCATCCACTTCCATGCGGAATGAAATTCGTACGACCGGCTCATCCTGCTTTACAAGCTCTGTAACCTTGTTTTCCACAGCCAAATCGATTAAATTGACTTTGGGTGGTGAAATATCTATTTTCTTATTGAACATTGTAGATAATGATGTGGATACAGTTCCCATCATCTGATTCATTGATTCACCAACGGCACTCATATGAATCTCATTGAGTTCCTGCGGCGGATTCAATCCATCTCCCCCCATCATCAAATCCGCAATGATCGAAGCATCCTGTGCCTGGATTGCTAAAATATTATTTCCATCTATACCTTTCGTATAACCGACTTCAACAATCAAATACGGCATTGGATAATGATCCTTTATCATATTCATTGTGTCAATCGAAACCGAAGGTGTCGTAATCGATACCTTGTGTCCCAGAAGAACAGACAATGTTGTTGCTGCACTTCCCATAGAAATGTTCCCTATTTCGCCTAAAGCATCTTTTTGCATATCGGACAGCTTTCCACCTTCAGGTGAAACTGCATCCGAGGTAGTTGCTGCAGTATCTGTTGTATCTGTTGCCGCAGGTATGCCACCATTCAACAGTGCATCTATTTCTTCCTGCGAAATCATATCATCACTCATCGATACCTTCATCTCCTTCCGTAGCTATCCTCGTAATTTGTACTGCAGCTTTTTTTCCAGAGGTCCCCGGCCTGCAATAAAATTTTGGTCTCTGACCAACAATACATCTCAGTTCATCCTTCACCTTTGTATCCAGCTGTAACACATCACCAAAGCCCAATGTCAAAAATTCCCGAATTGATATGTGAATTGACCCCATCTCAACAACAAACGGAATTTTGGTCCTTGAAATCTTCCGTTCCAGTATCTCTGCCTGTTCCGGATGATCTTCTTTTGTTACAGAAGCTGCAACCCAGAAAGTTGTAGTCAATTTTGACATAATCGGCTCCAAAACAAGATATGGAATACAAAGATTCATAAAACCTTCTACATCACCAATCTTGACCTGAAGTGTAACAATAACCACCATATCACTTGGTGGAACAATCTGTGTAAACTGCGGATTGGATTCAATAACCTCCAGCTTCGGCTGCATAGAAATTACATTTGACCAGGCCTCCTGAAAATGCCCCATCGCCTTATCAAAAATCTTTCGTATAACTACCTCTTCGATTTCCGTAAGGACACGCGGTTTTACAGTATTTTCTCCCTTACCACCAAAGATTCGGTCGATAATAGAAAAGCATATACTCGTGTTTATTTCCATTATAACATTACCCTTGAGCGGTGGCACAGCCAAAACACCGATAACACTCGGATTTGACATTGAACGTACAAATTCCCCATATGTAAACTGTTCCACAGATGCAACGTCAACATTGACAAGAGCTCTGAGATGCGTTGATAAATAGGTATTCAAAAGGCGGGCAAAATTCTCATGCAGCATATTCAAAGTACGTATCTGATCCTTTGAAAACTTATCCGGCCGCTTAAAATCATAGGTCTTTACTTTTTTGTTTTCTTCGTCTGCCCTAACATCTTCAGCAGAAACAGCACCTGTAGACAACGCCGACAGTAGTTTATCTATTTCAGACTGAGATAATACGTCTTCCCCCAATCTTCCTCCTCCTTTCATACCCTTTATCTCAAGTTATTTGTCTATTGCAAAACGAAACTGGTTATATAAACATCATAAACAGAACCAGCCCCAAGAGCCTTATTGACTTCTTCTCTGATATGAGCCTTTAGCTCATCCTGCTTGGCTGGATCAAATTCATCCAGTTTTTGTGAGCGCAAAATTTGTAAAGTCGTATCGAGAATCTTGGTTTCTGCCATTGGAATTATTTTCATATCTGCAATATTTTGCTTTTTTTCCGGATTCATCTCCATGACAATTCCAACCTTCAGGAACCGTCCTGTCTTGATCCCGCCGACATTGACAATAATGCCTTCCTTTGCATCGCCGAGCTTAACAAACACCCCCGGATCATGCGCTTTGCTATCTACCGCACTTCCCGCGGAATCCGTCATAAGCTTTGTAGTAACAAAATAGGAAATAACCCCCGCAAGAACTAATCCAACAACAACCAGCACAGCAATAATTACAACTTGAGATTTTTTCTTTTTTTCTGGTACTACTACTACTCCTTCGTCAGCCATGTCCTTCATCCCTCCATGTGTCGTTATCTATCCAAAAATGACACCTTTATATACATCAGGTTTCATTGGGTATTCAAATTAATACTTATTCAACGCCCGACGATATGTCATGACACGCCGAACAACCTCATCCATATTTTCCTCCACGATAAGTTTTTTTCCATTTAACAACGTAACTACCGTATCCGGAGTTTGCTCTATTGTTTCTATAACTTCTGCGTTGAGAACGAATTCCCCTTTTTTATTTACATCCGAATTGAATTTTGTCAATTTGATCATGATATCTTCCCCATTCCTTTAATTAAGATATAAGGGGGAAAATAATCCCCCTATCTCAAATTTTAACGCTTCATATTAACAAGCGTTTCAATCATTTCATCCGATACCGTAATAATCTTAGAATTCGACTGGAATCCACGCTGCGTAACAATCATCGTACTAAACTCCGACGCCAGATCTACATTCGACATTTCCAAGGCTGACGGTGTAAGTGAAGAACCGCTGGCAGACACGGTATGTGCCGTCAATGTCCCTGAGTTATTCGACGCAGAATAAAGACTTGATCCCGACTTCGTAAGACCAGACGGATTGTTACACGTTGCTACAGCGACTTGTGCTTCTGCAATTTTCTGGCTGTTTGTATACGTTCCTGTAATAATCCCGCTGCTATCGATTGACACGCTCTTCAACGTACCTGCAGTATAACCATCCGCTTCTGCTGCTACATTGCTTTCACCTGCATACTGTGTAAGACCTGTAAGATCAATTGCCACAGCACCGGCTGCAGCACCATCAGTATAGGTAAGCGCCAACGATGCGGTACCACTGGTGTAAGCACCGTTACTCGTAAATTTAAGTGCCGTTGAGGTAAGTGTCGCCACTGTTCCATCTGTTAGTGTCTGGGTAGCGGGCGATAAATTCCATGTGTTTGAAGACGCCTTGGTAAGAACAACTGGTACAGTATGCGCTGTTCCCAAGCTGTCATAAACAGCAATCGTCGTTGTTATTGGCAGGCAGCTTCCATTAGCATACCCAGTTGTTCCCGTTGTAATCGACTTTGTTGTACTATCCGACATGTTTAAAGTCATAGATGCGATGGTTGAAGTTCCATTAGTATCTCCAATTTTATAGCTGGCAGTATCTGTCGCAGGCACAGTTACTGTTGTCCCATCGGCAAGTGTTAGTGTCATTGTCTTGATTGTCGCCGCATCAGCAGACAGATTCTTCGAATAGGTTGCCGTTGTTGTCGCCTTTGCCGCCATTGTTTTGCCTGCCGCAATTTGGATATTCCCTATTGTTCCATTTGTATCGACGGTAGACGTATTGTTGCCCATCCAGCCCTGAACAAGAAGGCCGCTGCCCGGCATGACATAGTTGCCCTTCGCATCAAACTGAAATGCACCGTTTCTTGTATAGTAGCTGTTCGTACCATCATTGACAATGAACAGCCCCTGCCCTGAAAGACACAGATCTGTGTTTTTTCCTGTAGATTGTATACTACCATCTGTAAAAAGAGTATCAATCGTACCAACACCTACGCCAAGACCAATCTGTTTCGGATTCGTCCCCCCCGTAGTTCCAGTTGGCGATGAAGCACCTGACAGTGTCTGATTCAGTGTATCCTGAAAAGTTGCCCGACCCGATTTAAACCCATTTGTATTTACATTCGCAATATTGTTACCAACAACATCCATTCCTGTCTGTTGACTTTTGAGTCCGGCTACACCGGAGTATAAGGAACGCATCATAATAAATCTTCTCCTTTTTCAATGCGTGCAGTCAGGCTGTTTCTATCATTCCACAACCTAAAGCCTCCCGAGGGTCCAGCTATAAAATGACTGCACTATCAATATTCGTAAATATATTCTCTTTTGCACTTGTGCCGTCCATGGCAGTAATCACCGTTTTATTCGCTACACTCACAACAAACGCAATATTATTAAGATAGACCAGGGACTCCTTCGCGCCTTTCTGGGCGATTTTATCCATTGCTGCATTAAGCTTTGTCAGGTCCTGCTCACTTAGCTGCAAGTTACGGCTCTGCATACGTTCAAGCGCATGATGAGAAAAAGTCACCTTCTCCGTTTCCTTAGCAAATATATCTGCAAAGGATGTCTTCGCCTGCGTAGCTGTATTTGTTGTCTGTGCACTATGATTACCGATGGGGATAAGCGGCTGCGATTGCAAGTAAATTCTTGGATCAGCCATATACCATATCCTCCTTATTATAGTTCTGTACTATTAAGATGCATTTCCGCCTATAAGTGTGAGCTCACTTGCGGGAACAGGTACAAGCGTCGTTCCACCAGTTTCTTGAGTAACAAGTGATGGTGAACTGTCTGTAACACTAACACCCCGTACCGTACCTGTATGCATAACAGAATCTTTATCCATCCACTGAATATTCTTTCCAATCATTGAGCTGAGCTGTCCTACCAGCGTAGATTCGTTAATATTACCGACCGAAGACGAAATATTCGTCATTTGTGTCGCCATATTCGTCGTCTGTTCAAGTGTTGAGAAGTTTGCGAGCTGTGCTATATATGTCGCATTATCTTGTGGATTCAAAGGGTCCTGATACTGCATCTGCTTTACCAAAAGCTGCAAAAATGCATCTTTACCAAGTGAGCCGCCTGCTGCTGTTGAGGTGGTTTTCTGAGTTGAACTTGACGCCGGAGTTGTCACACCATTTGTTGTAATTGTATTAAGACTTGTACCATCTGACATAATTATCCTCCTTACTAGACGCGGTAATCAACACCGTCATCTGCTAAACTGTTATTTACTACTGCGGAAAGTGTATTGGCCGTGTCCTCAAAATCAACCAGATCGATCTTCTGATTGCGAGTGGAAGGCTTTTGCTGCTGCCTCGGCTGATTGCTCTGACTATTAGCAAAAAAGCCATCACTAAGTCCCGCATAAACACCTACATTATCCACCTTGAGTCCTTGTGCC
>WSSedB1CaDRAFT_10000131_pt1 | contig 36926 bp, 33 predicted proteins | sample WetSurSB1Cattail_FD_9460 | JGI IMG/M metagenome (IMG submission 9460)
CAAAAGTGTGCTAACACAAAAGCGGCTGGAGATTGCTCTCCCGCCGCTTTTGTTGTTTTTGCGAAGGCCTGTCTGACATCAAAGACAGGCTTTTTTGTGCCGGTTTCAGTAGGTTCGATTGCCGAGCAGTTCGTTGACCACTACACCGGCCATGGTCAGTCCGAAGATGGAGGGGATAAAGGAAATGCTCCCCAGGATTACCCGCCGGTTCTCACACCTGAAGGTCTGCTCTTCGCGGTTGGGACAGATGCACTGGCTGCCGCAATGGCTGACGGTTGCATCGAGCTCGCGATGCCCCTCGGTGGAGTAGACTACCTGTACACCGCTTTCGATGCCGGCCTTGCGCAGGATCTTGCGCATGCTGCGGGCCATGCGGCAGTTGCGGGTGGCGGAGATGTCGGCAACGTGGATTTTAGTCGGATCAAGTTTGTTGGCTGCCCCCATGCTGGAGATGACCGGTATGCCTTGCTCACGGCAGATCGTAATCAGGGCGGCTTTGGCGGTGAAATGGTCGATGGCGTCCAGCACGTAATCGGGGCGGGGCGAGAGGAGTTCGCTGGCGTTTTCGTGGGAGAAGAAAGCCTTGAGCGGTGTAATTTTGGCAGTAGGGTTGATGTCGAGCAATCGCGCTGCCATGACCTCTACCTTTGCCCGGCCAACGGTACTGGAGAGGGCGTGGATTTGGCGGTTGATATTGGTCAGGCAGATGTCGTCGAAATCCACTAGGGTAATCCGGCCGATACCGGCCCGCCCCAATGCCTCTGCGGCATAACTGCCCACTCCGCCAATTCCGCAGATCATAACGTGTTTGTACCGCAAGGTCTCGAGCCCTTCTCTGCCGATCAGGACTTGAGCTCTTGAAAAACGGTGGAGCTTCATTGACGTATCTCCGCTTATACTTATCTATTCACTTGTTGGGAGCGTGAGAATTCAAATTCTGTTGCGTCCGTTGATTTACCAGTCTGTTATTTATTATTCTCGAATCAAACTGTTGAATGACGGCCTTGATCTGTCGTTCCATATCAGCAGCCAGAGTAGCTGATTCATTAAGCAGATTGTGCTTCAGAAGCGGGTCCTTAGTGATCTGATACAGGGCAGTGCTTTTTTCCCCATCAAATGCCAACATAAAGCCGTTCTTGAAATATTGGTAAACGCCACCCAGATAATTAACCGCAAAGCCCTGGTTTGCCGCATTGAAGACGCTGGATCCAAAAGCGGTAAACGGTCGCTTGACACCCAGATAGTCGAGCAGGGACGGCATGATGTCGGTCTGCTGTGCTACCCGTGAACTCATGCCTTTGACGCTGTTGTCTCCCGGATGAAAAAACACCAGCGGTATCCGGTACATTCCAGCCCTGGTGTTGTACTCCAATGACTGTCCCACTGCCGTGTGGTCAGCAACAAGCACAAAAAGGGTGTGTTTGTACCACGGCGCAGTCGCGATGGTTTGGAAAAATCGTCCCAGTGCGTAATCCGTATAGCTGATTGACTGCAGCAAGGAGTTTGGAGCTGCTGCAAACTTTTTTTTGAGGCGCTCCGGGACGTTGTAGGGATGGTGTGATGATAACGTGAACACGGAGCTGAAGAAGGGTTGTGGAAACGTTTTCAATGTAGCAGCATAAAACTGAAGAAATTCTTCGTCGTAAATCCCCCATTTTCCGTCAAAGGCCGCAGGACCCCTATATTCATTCAAACCGTAATAATGCTTTATGCCGGCTATGTGGGAAAAATCATCGAACCCCATGGTGCCGTTTCGCCCTCCATGGAAAAACGAGGTGTGATAGCCTTCCGCAGCAAGTATGGCCGGCATTGGCATGATACTGTTTCCGGAAAAGGGAGACGTGATATACGGGTCATCCATTAGTCCCGGGATTCCTGCAAATATTGCCGGCAGGGCGTTCATTGATGTTTTACCATTGGCAAAGGCGTTCTCGAATACCAGGCCATTCCGGATAATGCGGTCGAGGCAGGGGGTGTAGCCTTTTCCATGGTTAAGCGCTCCGACAAATTCCTTTGAAAAACTTTCGAGAATAATAATCACGATATTATCAGTGCGCTGGGTGGCAGTGGCGGGATTGTACAGTTCCGGATCATACAGCTGCGAAAGCGTGCCATCATCGAAATACCGCTTGGTAGTATAGTGTTGTTTCTGAAACGTATGAAGGATGCAAAACGGAGTATTGAGGAGCAAGGGGATGTTTTGTGTTGCCGTGTAACGACCGGCCGTTATGATGCGGACTGGTTTCACCCCCATGCCGCGTGCTCCCAGAAACAGGACACCACTTAGCAGCGAAAACAACAGCAGGGCCATGCAGTGCATCTTCAGAGAGAAGATGTATTGTCCGGCGGGCCTATGAAAGAAGCGCATATAAATGAATATTCCGACGCTGATAAGTATTACCCAACCCAGACCGAGGTACCAAAAGTCGTGAATGAATTGCGGCAGTAGAATCGCCACATCATCGCTCATGAAGACAAAACGGAATAGGTCTGCTGTGGAACGTTTGCCGGTATATTTGAAGTATTCCGTATCGCAGAGATTTATAAGGAGCAGGGTTGCGTTGATAACGATAAAAAAAATATCGGCTGTACGCTTGTAATACCTGTTGTGAACGAAATTGAAAGGGAGCAGGTATGCTGCCAGAAATAGCAGGTTGAGCTGGATAATTGCCGAAAAATCAAAGCGGATTCCAAACAGGAATACTTTCACCAGCTCATGTGTTGAAGCACCGGAAAAAACTGTTTGATTCAGTGCATAGAACAACCCTCTACACAGGCTGTACAGCACCAGAACTATCAAGAACCTGGAAAGTATGTTTGATATCTGCCTGAAATATGTGGGCACGATAAATACCTGCTTTTTAGAATGAAATGGTGGGATTTTCCGATTAAAGTGCTCTTGAGCTGCGCCCTGTGTATTACCCGCTTTGTCGTGGTAAATACAATGCAATTGAAGATTACTGGGGCGGATTGGAATAATTATGGAACAGCTACCTTCTGGATAGCGTAGAAACCGTATTAAAAAAACAGGCAACTTTAGATTATGGTGTCCACTTTTTACAATCTACTTCAGCGAATTTGTCCTGGCACTGGGCTTACGTTATGTTTGGCGTGCAGATTCGTTTTTTAGCTTTATTTAGAAACTTATTAATCTTTGCTTTGATTTTTGAACCTTTTATTTGTTCTGTATTTGTTGTGTTTTTGAGATCAAAGCAGTTTTTTAGATAGTTTCTTTTTACTTGATCATCTGTCGTTTTGCCCAATACGTAATTTTGAAAATTTAACTCAAGATTGTTATATAGTACTATTTCTGGGCCACTTATATTGCAAAGGTTCATTAGTTCGTTTTTGGAGATAAAGTTAGTCAAATACGAGTTGTATTGTAAAGAAAAATAGAATAAGCTTCTAAAAATTACATAGTTAACAGGAATGCTGAAATCAAAAACCCACTCATAATCAATTACATGATAATTGTTGTTCTTGTCTAATATTATGTTGGAAAAGCACAAATCAATATTGGCTATTTCAGAATATTCGGTTTGTTCTAATTCAAGGTGTTGGCCAAAAACAGCAAAAAAATCAGCATTTGATTTGTAGTAACCTGATTTGGTGGGAACTGACGTTCTTGCAATATTGATATAGTTGGCTAGCAAATTGCCTAACAGCGTTTTGTCTCTTTTTAATGTGGCTTCCAGTAATAACTGGTTTAATGTTTTGCCATTAATATGATCAAATATTATTTGTTCATTTACTAATCTTGATTTTACAAGCCCTATATTATTATAATGACGGTTCAAAAGTTCATAATTAGAGCTTATGCTTTTTATGTGCTCAATTGCTTGTGGTGTAATTGCTCTCTTTATTGCAGTAAGTTGGCTATCTTTTTGTAGTAGTATTGATGTTTCTGTTTGATATTTTGGTAATCTGTGCCTGTTGAATTTTGAATATATTGTGGGCACGATCTCTAGGTTGCAGAATACTAGAAAAGAATTTGCAAAAAAGTCAAACTGATTGTTTAGTATTATGTTGTCATAAGCTAGCTGTTCGTTAAAAAGTAAATATCTGTCTGAGTCGTAGTTAGGAGAAGAAGAATCTATTTGTCCAATCCTGGGTAGATATTTATCTGAATAAATTGTTGAAGGAATTTTGTAATCAGGCAACGCATAATAAAATTCAGACTTAGGGAATCCAGCAGATGCAAGTAGGTTTTTTAGCTCATATTTTCCGAAAGTTTTAACAGAATTGGTGGTTAAATAATTTTCAATTCCGTCAAAGAGCCTATTGGTGTGATCCTCTTTTGCTCCCGCCCAATATTTAAGGCCAAATTTATTTTCTATTGCTATGATTAGAACGCCATTAGGTTTCAAATAATTTCGAATTTGTCTTAGAAAATCGCGATAAGGATTGTTTGTATCGGTAAACATGCCCGCATACTCAAGAACACCTATGAGCGTTATGTAATCAAATTGCTGTTCAAAGTTAATATCATTTAGGTTCCCAACAATTATTTCCAGATTCGCTTTGTCTTTATGGCGGTTGAAGATAATCTCTGATCGTCTTTTAGATAATTCAACGGCCACGACATTATCGACTTTTTCACAAAAAAGACCTGTTAATGCACCACAACCCGCACCAATTTCCAGTAAGCTAGAATTCTTATTGAAGTCAAACCATTCGAGTATGTTTCTTCTGTGCGGTGATAAATGATATAAAACAGGCCAGCGATTGTCGTTGCTTAATATCTCAGTAAAATCAGTATATTGCTTTACAATATGTAAAATGTCATTTTCAATATCGCCATCACTATATAAATCTTTTCCTGAATAGAAGCTTAAGTTTAATTTTGCTGAGTGATTCATGGTAGCTCCATAAAAACATAAATTGCCTTAAAGCTAGTGGCCTTGATTGCTGATTAAAAATATCTGAAACAGTGCTTAATATATGTTTAAGCGCATGTATTGTGCGTATATTTGCGGAAAATCTTGTAAAACGGTTTAAAGGTCTTGTATGCAGGGTATAACGCAAAAAAACGCACTAAACCGTAATGTCGAACCCTTTCCGCAAAATCACTGAACGAAATGCGGTGCTGTTTGTTGTAGACTTTCCAGACTTGATAATAATAGTCATACCAAAAATATCGCTTAAAGAACACACTGGCAGTAATGTATGGTTTGCATAAGTATTCACTGTAAAGGTTGTAGGTATCATTCATTGAGACGAGCTCTTTTGCGTTTTTTGCCGTCTGTTGCTCGTTGTGTACTCTAAAAGCACAAAGCGGCTCTGAAAAATGGTAATATCTTCCTTGCTCGAGCAAGTGAAACCACATCTCAAGGTCAACGAGTTGCCGATATTTACAGTCAAAACCTCTGACTGCCTGGCTTTTTCGAAACATAACTGCCGTTGGCTCACCAATTAGATTTTGTTGCTTAGTTATGCATAAATTGATTGCAGTTGTGCCATCCAGCACTTTATTCTGAACTGAAAATGACTGAATTTCATTTGCACCGGACTCGCTGTTTACGAATTTTCGAGCAGAACCTACAAGTGAAATTACATCGTCTGAATCCAGAACTGAAGCCATTTGTTCAAGAATGTTCTCCGATGTAAAAAAATCGTCACCAAACAGATACTTAATGTATTTACCTCGTGCCTCGCGCAAACAATAATTCCAGTTCTCTACCATACCTATATTGGTTTCGTGTCGAAAATATCGAACCCTTGAATCCTGAGCTGATAGTTTCAGTAATATTTCGTCTGTCAAGTCACTGGAAGAATCGTCGACGACTAATAGTTCGAAATCAGTAAATGATTGATTAAGAACTGACTCAATAGCTTGCGAGATATATCTGCCGTAGTTGTATGTGGGAATACAAACACTGATTTTTGGCAGGTGCATATGATATTTCCCTTTTCTCTCGGTCAGGAGAGCGAAATTTAATCAATGAAAGGTGACGCACTCAAAGATTTTCTTAGATGCTTTCCAGCTCCAATGGGTATCATCTGCATAATATAGGTCCTTCTCGCCGTTTTCAACCTCCTTGAGCAGAATGGCCTTGGTGTCAATAAAACCATACCGCTTTGGAAGCTTCCGAAACTCCTCAAAGAAAATACTTTTAGGGTATTTGTTACCGATTATGTACTTGCTGTAAAGGTTGTACTTATCAGCACAAGGCATAAAATAAAGCTTGATTCCCTTAGCAGCTAGCTTGTCGGAAAGAATGTTCAATTTGTTGTTTAGTTGCAGAATAAGCTCATTATTTGTTCTTCTGATACCACTGATGTCGTCTTTGTGAAACAATAAAATGTCGCTATTTTTAGCGGTAAAATAATCCCCCTTCAATTTTACCCTGAATACCGAACAACCAGGGGCTTTCTCAGAAAAACTGTAGAAAATGTTATTCCAAACATGTTTAAAGTTTGCCTGGCTAATAAAATCAAATTTGATAATCCTGTTGTCATACTCGCGTTTCTGGTCATAACTGACAGTTTCATATTTCTTGAGTTCGCGTTCGGAGTATTTTTTTTCTAAATCAATTTCCTTTGGGGAATTTTTGCTGCTTTCCTTTTCAGCATATTCAATCAGCACGTATTTTGTCTTTAGCCTGTCTAAAAAACCGTTATTATTGAGAATGGATACAGTTGTAATTTTGTCAATATCCCTGAATTGAGGGATGTTAAGAACATTGAATCCGTTTGTGGAAGCGATGTAATCCTGATAATAACTGTTCCTACCTGTGCCACCGCCGTTGGAAAAAGAGTCGCCGATAGTGACCATATCAATCTTCTGCCCATTATAGTCACCTATTTCCAGATGTCTGATAGGTAGGTCATTTTTAATCATGCGGCATGTCATGGACCCCATGATGTAGGCCAAGTGGGTCATGTCACCACAGACGCAATCGGGATTGGCAATCATATCACTTGTAAACAGCTTCCAGATAATCAAATTGAACAGAAGATAAGCAGCGAGTGCGGTGCAGGTCCAATATAAAAATTTGCGATATATCATGTGCGTAATGTGTCCTTGTTTGCGCGAAAGTCATCATGGTTGCTTGCGTCATGGAACATACCGAATTCAAGGAAATCGTACTTGGTCGAATATCTTCTGCGGAGCTTTCCAGCTCCAGTGTGAGTCATCAGGATAAAATACATCTTTTTGGCCGCGATTCAATTCTTCTTGAAGGATCTGCTTTGTATCAATTAATACGTATTTTTTGGGCAATTTTCTGAGTTTTTCAAAAAAACAACTTGATGGATAAGGATTGTTAATGATGGAATCATGGTAAAGATTGTATTTGTCAACAATGGGCATAAAGTAGAGCTTAATATTTTTTGAAGCAAGTTTTTGTGCCATAACATTTAAGTTATTATTTAATAGGTAGATACTATCATCAGAAGCTAAGCTGATGCTTGAAACATCTTTATTCAAAAATAAAAGGTCATTACTATTTATTGCTGAAAACAAGGGTTTGGATGTTTTCTTAATAACAACTGAGTATGAAGTGTTACCGAAAGCTTTATCCGAGAGTTGGTATATAAAATTGTAATAAAAAAACTTAAAATTGCCCGTATTCATAAAACATACGTTCGGCAAGTAATCAAAGTCGTCTTTGACACTGTTGTAATACTTGAGTAAATCTTGTTTTGTGGTAGTACGATTGAAATCGTACCTATGGCTATATCTTTCGATGCAATAACGTTCTACTGATTCTATCAGTACATATTTAGGCTTAATCTCGTCTAGCAGGCCACTATTGTAAAGTAATATCAAATTAGTCAGTGGGGAAAACCCCGATACACTATCATTAGATGGATATGGATGTACATTAGCTACATTGATGTTGTTGTACGAAGCTATATAATCCTGATAATAATTATTCTTGCCCCCTCCGATACCGAATGAGAACGAATCTCCCAACGTCAGCAGATCAATTTTGTTCTTTTTATAATCTCTTATAAGGAAATGTCTGATTGGAAGATCAACATGGTTTTTTCTGAAATATTTAGATCCATGGTGGTAACTCATTCTAGCCAATTCACCGCCGTCGTATTTTTTTGTCAGCAACAATTCTGTATAATGCTTCCAAATAAAATAGTTGAAAACAATAAATATAGTACAAAATAATATAAAAACTTTTACAAAAATACGGTGGCTTAATGAGCATTTCATGCGGTCACCTGTTGTTCGTATCATTCAATGTTAAGCAGGGACATGATGCTTGGGCAGGAGAATAAAACATGATGTCATCTGATAGTGAATACGGTAAGACGTTAGTCGCTTCGGCACAAAAATAGATAGACATTGTAGTTTATCTAGAGAGGTTATTCCGCCGGAATTTGGTTTGCAAATAATCGGCAAATAATTTGGAATTTAAAACGGCCCCCGATTCTGTCATGTGCCTGCTGTCAGTAAAAAAACAGTTTGGCAATGTGATGATAGCATTGTCAACTTGTGTGTAATTTTTTTTAAAAAATTCAGAACCCGAGTCACTCTCAGGCATTGGTGAAATACAGTAGAGCACACGTATCCCCATGTTTTCGTATCGTTTTCTAAGTTGATCAATAAAATAGAGCTCAAGATCCCTTTTTTGAGAGGTATTCAGCTTGCAATCTGGATCGATTGGAGTTGGTACAGCGTTTCTAACGTAGCCTTTTGTGGTGTCCATCAAAGAGATGTCATGCCTGAAACGTATTCTGGAGTTTGTGATATGAAATATATTTTTGGATATACCTGTAACAATTGTCCACGCTGCGCAAACGACATCTGAAAAATCAACTTCTTTGGATTGAAAAAACGTGGTAAGTGCACCATATTTTAATAAAGTATAGCTTTTTTCATAGGTGTGCTCGTTAAAATAGTACGGTGTGCTTGCAGAAAAATAAAAAACTATACATTTAGGTTTTTTATTCCGCCTAAGGTAATTATCAAGCATTAGAGTGTATGATTGCAAGCCGCTGGTAGCATATAACCCAAGACTGATAACAGTTGCATTTAGCTTTTTCTCGATGATATTTGGTATTATTCCCATCAGTAATGTAGAGTCGCCTACCATTACAATGTCATTGTCGCAATTAACTCTTGAAAAACCATGATAGGTTATAGTGTTATAGCCCAAGCCGTGACGTCTGATATCTGATATGCTGGGATTGTCATATCTGATCAGACATAGAGAGGCAAAGCCTATTATGATCGCACCTGCAGGCAATAATAGCAAATAGCGAATAACAAAACTACTGTGCTTCATTTTTCATCAGTACCTTGGGTGGTTAGTCTTTCTTAAATGCTAACAGGTCACTTGATCTGCTGCAATTAGAACTGGAAATACAAAAATTCGCTGACCTTATTCATGTTAACCAAGGCGTAAAAGCTAACAATAACGACAAACCCCAGCGTTTTCCAGGAGGGTTTGAATTTTTGTTCCAGTTGAATGGAGTTTTGACACGTCAGAGTGACAGTCATGATGACGATTACCGTCCAGAGTATGGAATCGTTTCCTTTGATGTTCGCCATCAGCAGTTTCCAGAATTGTCCGTGGCCCAGGTCGGCAAAGGCAAAATGAGGGTGGGTTGCGGGCAGGATGCCATTTAATCCGATCATGCCTTTCAGCACTTTCGCCGCATCCGTCAGGTTCTTGGCCCGGAACAGGACAAAACTTGCGTTGACAAAACCGAAGGTCAGCAACCATCCCACAAGGCGTGGCATGGGCAGCTTGCGTCTCTTCCAAAGGTGGTTGACCACCAGTGCAGCACCATGAAGGGCACCCCATAAGATGAATGTCCAGCCGGCGCCATGCCAGATACCTGCGATGAACATGGCTATAAAGGTCGCCAGCATGGATTTAGCAAAGGTAATCTTACGGAACGAACGCATGATGGGAGAATAGAGGTAGGTGGTAATGAAGCTGGTCAGCGATATGTGCCAGCGTTTCCAGAAGTCAATGATATTGGTTGCCTTGTAGGGGCTGTTGAAGTTGACCGGCAGTACGATATTGAAGAGCAATCCCACGGCGATCGCCATGTCGCTGTAACCGCTGAAATCAAAATAGAGCTGCAAGGTGTAGGAAAGGCTGACAGTCCATGCCTCCACCATGTTCAGGCTGTGGGCTGCGTCAAATCCAATCTTGACGGTTTTGGATAATTCGTCGGCAAAGATGACTTTTTTAAAGAGCCCGATAAAGAACAGAAAAAGACCGTGGGACAGATTTTTGTAATTCAACACCTTGTTGCGCACCGTTTCAAATTGGGGCATCATCTCTTTGTGATGCAGGATCGGTCCGGCCAGCAGATGGGGAAAAAAGGTTACAAACAGGGAGTAACTGAGCAGTTTGCGGTCTTCCACCAATCCTTCATAGCAATCGACCAGAAACGCGATTTGTGTAATGGTGAAAAAGCTGATCCCCAGAGGCAGGACGATCTGCAACAGGGGAAGATCCGTCTTGAACAGAGCGTTCATGTTGCCGATAAAGAAGTCCATGTACTTGAAATAGGACAGAAAAATAATATTTCCCACCAAACCAAATATAAAAATACCCCGTTTGGAGACGATTTTTTTTCGGAGAGAATCATGCTCTGCCAGCAAGCAGCCTATGGTGTAGTTGAAGAGGATTGACAGCAGGATCAAGGGGAGATATTTCACATTCCACCAGCTGTAGAAGGTCAGGGAAGCAAACAGGAGCCAGGTATTTGAGGCTACAGTCAGTCTCTTCTTGTTCAGCAGGAAATAAACGGCCAATGTTATGGGCAGAAAGAAAAATATGAATTCGTACGAATTGAATAGCATGCTGCAACCACTCCTTTTGTACAGCAGAAAACAATTTATTTCTTGTTCAGCTTCTTCTGAACCAAGTCAACCAGGTCCCCCACATTTTTCAGCGCGGGCAGTTCTCCCAGTGCAAACCTGACCTTGAACCTGACTTCCACAGCCATAACCATATTCATATGGGTTAGGGAGTCCCAGGCATCAATATCATTGGCCGTTGATTGCCGGGTGACGATGATGCTGTCATCATCGAATACTTCCTGGAATATCGGAGTCAGTTCCGCTAGAATATCCATATTAATCCTCCAGTGTCGATATATCGCCGGTATCCGTTCCCAGATAGCGGGCTTTCAGTACGCGTCTCATAATTTTGCCGCTTTTGTTTTTTGGGATTGACCCCACGCAGATGATCTCATGCGGCGTGGCAACCGATGATAGTTTGTTGCTCACATGCAGCCTGATCTTCAGTTCCAGTTCGCGACAGAAGGCCACCTGACCGTGCAGTACTACAAAGGCGACCACTTTTTCAAAGAGGAGTTCATCCGGCACTCCGATGACACCGGCCTCGGTTACTTCGGAAACCTCAATCAACGTACTCTCTATCTCAAAGGGGCTGATCAGATGCCCCGATGTATTGATGACATCGTCGCTACGCCCCCTGAACCAGTAATAGCCGTCGGCATCACGGTAGGCAGTGTCTCCGGTGTAATAATAACCGGCCTTGATGCGACTGGCGTAAACCTCGGGGTTATTAAGGTAGGTTGTGAACATGGAAGGCCAGCCGACCTTGATGCAGAGGTTACCTGGAGCTTCGTCCAGAATGAACGATCCGTCGTCAGCGATAATGGCAGGCTCGATGCCAGCCACCGGTACCCCCATGGAGCCGGGCCGGATTTCGAGCCCAGGCCGGTTTGCAATCATGATCGCGCCGGTTTCCGTCTGGAACCAGGTGTCATACACCTCCTTACCGAGGGTGCGGCGCCCCCAGTGGATTACCTCCGGGTTGAGTGGTTCGCCGACGCTACAGACGTGACGCAAGGCTGTGAGGTCAAAGCTGGTGTAGAGTCCGGCCTCCTCGCGCATGAGCATGCGCAGTGCAGTGGGAGCTGAGTACCAAACCGTTACCCCCTGGTTTTGCAGAATCCGAAACCATTCCTCCGCATTATAGCCACCAGCAAAGTGTACCTGGGTGACACCCATGCTCCAGGGGGCGATAATGCCGTACGAGGTTCCGGTAACCCAGCCCTGATCGGCAGTACACCAGAAGATGTCATCCGGCGTCAGTCCCAGCACTGTTTCGGCGGTAAATTGCTGCATGAGAATGCTGCGATGGGCGTGCAAAACCCCCTTGGGCTTGCCCGTGGAACCGGATGTGTAGTGGAGTAACGACGGGGTTTCGGGACGCGTGGGAGCGACGCGGAAAACGTCGGAGGCCTGCTCCATCAGCCGGGAATAGCTGAGAATGCCGTCCGACAGGTGTTCGTCGATATCAACCGCAATAACGAAACGAAGCGTTGGAAGCTTGTCCCTGATGCGGGAAATTTTTTTAAGAAAACTTTTCTTGGTGATGATCATCGAGGCGCAGGCGTCTCCGACACGATCAAGGATGGCCTCCTCGCCGAAGTTGGAGAAGAGCGTCCCGACAATGGCCTGCTGCTTGAGCGCGCCTAAAAACGCGAAGAACTGTTCCGGCATTTTGGGGAGCAGTGTAAATAAGACATCGCCGGGAGCGATTCCGAGCCCGCAAAGCACATTGGCAAAACGTGCAGTGGTTCGATCAAGTTCATTGAATGTATAATCGTGCTGTTCCAGGTGTGGCGTCAGCCAGCGCATGGCAACCTTATCGCCGAACCCGGCCTCGCATTGTTGACCGGTACAGATATAGCCGACATTGTATTGTTTGTCTTTAATAAAATGGTCCATGGTTCTTGTCTTTCATGTAGTGCGGCATGTCGGGGCTGATTGTGCTCAGGGATAATTTGGATGCTACAACGATTGTATAAGCATTTTATACAACTTAAGAAACGGTTTGAAAACCTTATAAATCGGATACCATCCCCAAAAACTAACAAATCCAAATTGGGAGCGGATCAGTCTTTTAACATTTTTGCGTTTGCTTTCATTATTCAGCGAACGCTTTCGGATTCCGTACAGATGGTCGTAGCTCAGGTAGTATCTCATGAAGCGTGGTAGGGTGATATAAGCTTTGTCAGCATAGTCCTCCAGCAGATACAGGACATCATTGACATCGCTCAGGTTTGATTTGTTCCTGGCGGTCTGCTGCTTTTCGTGGATACGAAAGGAACAGAGTAGGTCACTGATATACGCGAACCTTCCCTGTTCAAGCAGGTAAAACCACATTTCGAGATCAACGATCTGCTGGTAGTTCTCTTTGAATCCACGTGACGCCTGGTTTCTCCTGAACATGGTTACCGTTGGCTCGCCGATCAAGTTATTCTGTCTGAACAGGCAATAATTGATTACATCCGTGCCAAGCAGGGTGCAATCCTTGCGGAAACCTGACAGTTCGGACAGAACATTTGAACGTTCATCTATCAGATTGCGCGCCGATGCCACTAGTGATATGGTCTGGTCGGAATCCAGCAGGGATACCATACGCCCCAATGCATCGGGTGAGGCCAGCAGGTCGTCCCCGAAGACAAACTTGATATAGTCGCCGCGCGCCTGGGTGAGACAGTGGTTCCAGTTTTTTACCATGCCGAGATTTTCGGGATTGACGCTAAATCGGATGCGCGCATCCCGCTGGGTATACCGGGCGACGATGTCAGCAGTATCATCACGGGAGTTGTCGTCGATAATCAGCACCTCAAAATCGGTAAAGGTCTGACAAAGGATTGACTCGATCGTTTCGGCAATGAAATGGCCGTATCTGTATGTGGGAATGCAGACACTTACCTTCACTGCTCGTCACTCCGGACGCTATCGTTGTCTGTCCGTGGTATCACCGTTCACCATTCCCCGAGCTTCGCGCCGTGCGGCGTACGATTTCCGCATCTCCCTTCCTGCGCTGAATCTTTTCGGTTCTCCGGATGGAGAGTATCTCCGGTAGACGCTTAAGTGCCCCCCAGAACGCCTCGTAATAGACGATGTTACACCAGAGAAAGCTGAACAACAGGCGTATGAAGGTGTTCACCAGATTCATGGCAACAAACGACGGATCGCTCAGATTCACCCAATGGAAGATAAAGCGGTTCCGGTAATAAATTACCTTGTTGCGCCGTCGTTTAACCCTGCCCAGTGTCGCGTTTGAAAAGTGCCATGTCGTCGCGCCCGGTTCATGGAGACTCTTCCAGCCACGTTTCCAGGCTCGATAGGCAATATCGACATCTTCAAACAGGTAGGGGCTGTAAATCTCGCTGTATCCCCCCAGTGAGCGAAACTTTTCAGCATCATAGGCAACGCAGGCGCCGATCGCGTACAGGTTTTCCCCGCCGGATGACCCTTCAACGGCCCGGGCAAACGCGCCCTTGAGAAATCCCCGCCGGAATGCCCCGGATACGCTTCCCTGATTTTTACCTTCTCGCTCCACAACTATCCGGGGCGTCACTGCAAATACATCGTCCTGATTGAAATGCGACAGAAGGGGGCCTATCAGGTTCTCCGCCACCCTGACATCGGTGTTGATACAGAGCAGGACAGGGAATCGGGCCGTTGCCATCCCGATGTTGCAGGTTTTTGAAAACCCGCTGTTGGTTGAGTTTACCAGCAACCGCGCAGCGGGAAATTGTTCTGTTATGACCCGGCAGCTGTCGTCACTGCTACAGTCATCAACCACGATCAGTTCCCAGGTCCCCCCCCAGGTTTCCAGGGCATGGAATATCGAGGGAAGATTGTCCCGCAGCAGGTCACGGCCATTATAATTGGGAATAACGACGCTGACTGCAGAGGTTTTTTCAGAGAGGCTACTCAACGGTTTTTTCCTTTTGTTCTCGCTGCATTTCCCAGAGGATCGCATATTTCATGAATACATAGATCCCGTTCAACACCGAGATGATAAAACCGTGCAGGCCATCAAGAAACCCACGTTTAATAACATAGTGTTTAAAGAAACCGTGGAGCGGATTTACCAGGATGTTGACAAATGTGGCGCGTCGCCCTTCGCGCGCGTATGAGCCTGCTTCATTTGCCGCGTAGCGGATGGTGCGCTCCAGGCAGTCCCTCAGGTTTTTGAACGAGTAGTGATACAAATCTCCCTCAAGCTTGCCGGTCGTTCCCGCTACAGTCAGTCTGTCGTGGGGATCAAAGCCGCTCCAGCGTCCAGTCCCGTTACGAATCAGGCGAACCTTCCAGTCGGGGTACCAGGCGTGCTCTATCCAGCGACCGAGAAAAAAAGTTTTCCGGTTGAGCCTGTACCCCTCGGCAGCTCCCTGCGTGACAGCCTGACGGATTGACTCCTTCAGTTCCGGCGACAACACTTCATCGCAGTCAAGGGACAGAATCCATTCACAGCTGCATTTTTCAAGGGCCGAATTTTTCTGCCCGATGTGCCCTTTCCAATCCTCCGCAATAACCTTTGCTCCAAGGCCTCGGGCGATTTCAACAGTTCTGTCGGTGGAGTGGGAATCCACTACGACAATTTCCCCAGCCAGATCCCGAACGGCTTCGAGGCAGCGTCCAATATTGGTTTCCTCGTTAAAGGAAATGATCGCCACGGAAAGTGGCAGGCGTTCCGTCACAGGTGTTCTCCGGATTTTCATGTTCTGTATGGCGGTTCACGTTAGTTCTCAGTCAGTGCTTTGAAAAGAAAACCTGCGTCATGTTCGGTGCCCATGACACGCCCGGTGTGGAGCGCCCTGATGTGGTAGTCAGCGTATCCGGCGACGATCTGCCGAACTGCGCCAAGCACAGCAGCGGGGCTTGGCTCGTCTATGACAATGCCGGCACCAAAGCGCTGTACCACTCTGGCGATCCAGGTGCCTGTCAAGGTTACGACCGGCGACCCGGCTGACATGGCGTCCAGGGTTACCCCGCTGATCCGGTCGACAAAGTCCTGCTGATTATACAGCTGGAGACAGATGGCGCCTTTGAAAAGCATGCGGTACTCCTGGGAAGCCAATGTCTCGGGGCAGAGATTCAGATGCGGATAGGCGGCTTTTTTCAGTCGTTGGATATCACTGCTAACCAGCTCTTCCTGCTTACCGTAATGTTCGGACGATACCTGCAGCGTAACCGGTAGATCGGCCGAAATGTGTGCCAGATGTTCCACCAGTTCGGTAATAAATCCGAATCCCTTATCCCGTCGCGCTGCTCCGGCGTACAAGAGGTGCCTGAAGCCTGTCGTTCTGTTTTCCTGCGAAGGCATGGTATCGGCGACAGGATAGGAAATGACGCTTACGTTTGTAATGCCGCATTCGCGAAAAAAACCGGCAACCGATTCCGTGGGAGTAATAAACCGTATATGGGGCTGTTTTTGAGCGATTTTTCTGAAAAAACGACGTTTGTCCGGGCTTGGCCGAATCCAGTGGAAATAGAGACAGACCTTGCCGGGAGGTATGGTTCCGGCAGCAGCCCAGTTCAACAGCATGACATCCAGACGTCCGGCAGTGGACACAAAGATCCTGCACGGTTGCCGTAGCAGGGAGGCATACAGTGCAAACACCTGGAACTTGCGCAAACGGCGGTGAAAATGACGCTGAATGGTGGCTGCTTCTTCCAGATCCGGCAATTGAGCGTGCCGTGATACCCAAAGCTGCAATGGATAGCCCTGGCCGGCGTTGCACAGGCTGGCGACAAAGCTGTGACAGTGGCCGGTTTGATCCTGCAACGTCGGCTCGATAATGTGCAGAGGCGCATCCACGAGGAGCTCAGTTTCCGAACTGTTGCGAGCAGAGTCTGCTGTAAAGACCATTATGCGCCACCAGATCATGGTGGGAGCCGCTTTCCACGATCATTCCTTTTTCAAGTACCACGATTTTGTCGGCATTCAGGACTGTGGAGAGCCTGTGGGCAATAACAAAGGTCGTTTTGTTGTCCATAAGGTTCTCAAGTGCTCTCTGAACCATCTGTTCACTCTCGGTATCCAGGGCACTGGTCGCTTCGTCAAGAATCAGTATCGGAGCATTTTTGAGAATAGCACGGGCTATGCAGAGTCTCTGGCGTTGTCCACCTGACAGTCTGACACCTCGATCGCCGATACTTGTTTCATATCCGTTGGGCATTGCCAGGATGAAATCGTGGGCAAATGCGGCCTGAGCCGCTTTTCTGATCTCTTCATCGGTTGCGCCGGGCTTTCCGTAGCGGATGTTGTTCGCCACCGTATCGTGAAAGAGAATTGTTTCCTGATCCACAAGGGCAATGTGCTGCATCAAGCTGGCCTTGGTGATGTCGCGCACGTCGTGCGAACCGATCAGAATCTGGCCTGAGGTAGTATCGAAAAAGCGCGCTATCAGGGAGACGAGCGTGGTCTTGCCCCCTCCGGAAGGGCCCACTATTGCGACTGTCTTCCCCGTTTCTGCCACCAGGCTGACATTGTCAAGAATCAGGTCGTCATTGTATTTGAAATAGACATTCCTGAGCTCGACGCGATTGTCGTTTGGAGTCAGTGTGTAGCTGTTGGGCGCCTCAATGACTTCAGAGGTGGCGTCAATTATTTCAAACACCCGTTCCGAAGCACCTATGCAGCGCTGGGTGTCGTTGTAGGCGCTGATCAGTCTTTTGAGTGGTGAGTAGACCAGGGCCATGGCGGCTATGAAGGAGAAAAATTCGGGGGCAGACATTCTGTTTGCCATGACCTTGCTGCCGCCGTAAAAAATGACTGCGGCAATGCCGAGCGACGTGATTATTTCCATGATCGGAGATGATAACGAGCTGTATTTAATCGTCTTTCTTGTGAAGTTATAGTACTTGAGATTTGCGCGGGCGAATTGATCGATCATGACGTTCTCGAGGGAAAATGCCTTGACCACCTTGATGCCGCTCAGTGTTTCCTGAAGGATGCTGGCGAAGTATCCGGCCTCCTCCTGCCCCTTGCGCGCGGTTCTTTTGATTTTGGTGCCGAGAATATTAGCCGGATAAATTGTCAGGGGGATGACCAGTATCGAAATAATCGCAAGTTGCCAATCACGATAGAAGATGACTCCCAACAATGAAACCAGTCCGATGAAGTCTCTGAAAACACCGGTTATGATACTCCCGACCCCATCCTGCATCATGGCCACGTCGTTTACGATGCGCGACATGAGTGAGCCGGTCTGATTGCGGTGAAAAAAACGCAAGTCGAGAAAAACATTTTTTCTGAAAATTTCGTTGCGCACATCCTGGACCGCAAGCTGAGCCGCCGTTCTCATGAAGTAGTCATTCAGGTAGCGGCTCGCAGCCCGAAAAATAAAAATGAGAATAATAGCGAGCGGAAGAATCGAAAAGATGAACATATCTTTTGTTACGAAGATTTTTTTCAGCAGGGGCTCAACCATATACGCAAAGGCGGCGTCAAGTCCGCCATATGCCGATGAAGCAATTCCTGCAACCAGAATTCGCCACCAGTAGGGCTTCATGTAGAGAAGAAGTCGTTTGAAAACGGGCATTATCTGTTTTGTCCTTTTACGCTTTCAGGTGTAATTGGCGGGCGGCATCCAGCACATCATCGACTGATACAGCTTTCATGCAGCGGTGATCCGTTGGACATTCCCTTAATTTGCAGGGTGCGCACTCCACGTTCTTGCGGACTACAACCGCTTTATCGGAGTAGGGGGAGGTGCCGGTGTGGTCGGTGGAACCGAAAATTGCCACGACAGGCACATCAAGGGCGGCAGCTACATGCATCGGCCCTGAATCATTGGTAATGAAAAAGTTGCAGCGGCTGATCAGCGCCATTAATTCACGGACGGTAGTTTTGCCTGCTAGATTGAGGCACGAACTCATGTCAAGGCGATGTTCGATGTCCGCGGCCATGTGGGTTTCACCGGGCCCGCCAAAGATAATGATTTTGGCCGACCATTCAGCGGCGAGCTTCTCGGCAACCCCAGCAAACCTTTCCGGGTACCAGCGTTTGGCAGACCCATAGGAGGCACCGGGGTTGATCCCAATGACAAAATCATCGTGTTCAACTCCACGCAGCGACAGCAGCTGTAGTGCAAACTGCTGCTCCTCGGGAAGGACACAGAGATGGGGTTGTGTTGCTTGTCCGCTGATGCCGAAGTGGCGTACAAGGTTCAGGTAATAGTTGACTTCATGGCCGTATGGCGGATGATCGCCGGGAATGTAGCGGCCGCTGAGCATAAAACCTCGCCCATCGCTGCTTTTGCCGAGCCGGACCGGGATGCCGGCCAGCCAAGGCACAAGGGCTGAATTAAAGGAGTTGGGCAGTACTATTGCCAGGTCAAAGGAGTGCTTTCTCACTTCTGCCGCAAGCCGGAAACGCCCCAGGATCCCGCGGTGCCTGCCCTTCTGATCGAAGGTAATTACCCGGTCGATCCACTCATGGGGTGAGAAAACCTGGGACACCAGCGGATTCGCCAGTACCGTGATTTCAGCCTTGGGAAAGCTTTCACGAATGACGCCGATGGCCGGGGTGGTCATGACAGCATCGCCGACCCAGTTGACGGCGCGGATAAGTATCTTGCGAATGGAATCGCGGTTGAAGGCTGTCATTGATCCTTGACCTTGTTGCCATGATGGCGGGTATCCAAGGAAGCGGTCCGTGTCTCCGGGGGCTGCGACTTGATATTTTCCGCTTCATCCACCAGCATGACAGGAATACCTTCCCTGATGGGAAACGCCAGACCGCAGGGCAGGCAGCGCAACGTACTGATCCTGTCATCGGGAATGAGGTGACCTTTGCAGACAGGGCAAACCAGGATGTTCAACAGATTGTGCAGAACCATGATTGCACCATGCTTCGATTCAATAGATTTATAAGCGGAATACTATGACACAATAGAAGCATTTTTTGAAGCAAATTAGATGGGCTTTTCCCAAATCATGTTGACGCCGGTTCCGGCGAAATGATATGTTCTTGCGGCGAAAACAACACCTTCCTATCTCAAACCCTTTGTAATCCTGTTGTCCAGGCGGTAAACGTTACATGACTGAGCTGCAATCACCACAGCCGTATTTCCGGGGATGCCCGGAGGCGAGAATGGACGGATATGTCCGTTTCCTGTTTGGTAACTGCCGTGGGGTGGCGTGTGAATGGGCTGCGCCGGCGATCCGTGAGGCGCTTGGTAACGGCACGCTCCATGAGTGGGCCGCCGCTCAGGAAATGCGCGATTTGATGCGTGGCAGGGGCGTCAGTTACGGGGTAACGCTGCCGGCCGGACCTGCGCCGCAATTCCGGACGCCGGTCGTTGTCAGGCGCAACCGGCATGGCGGGTTGTTGCGCTTTCTGACCGGCGAGTACTTTCTGCAACCGACTCGCGCTCCGTTGGAGCTGGCCACATCATTGCGCCTGGCCGGGGCCGGTGTTGACACTCCCCAGGTGATTTCGTACGTTGTATATCCTTTTTTGGGGATCTTTGCCCGTAGCGATGTGATGACGCGCCGTTTGCCGGAGGGAGCAGATTTTCCCGACGTCTGGTGTCAGGCGGATGTCTCCGGACGCGACGCGCTGCTGCGGGCAGTGGCTCGATTGCTGCGCGACCTTGCCAGGGCCGGAGCATGGCATGCCGACTTGAACCTCAAGAATATCTATATCGCGGGTCGAGTCCCGGACATAACCCCTTATGTGCTTGACGTGGACCGTGTGACGTTTCCCGGAGGAAATTGTGCTTTTCGCAACTTCAAGCGCCTGGCGCGTTCGGTGCGCAAATGGCGCGCAAAGTGGGGGCTGGATTTTGACGAAGATGCGCTGGAGCGACTAGCCGCCCTCGCACAGGAGAAAAACTGATGCGTGTTGCAACAGACCATGTCTGTATTATCATGATGAGTGCCGTGGGGGATTCGGTGCATGTATTACCGGTACTGCATGCCCTCAAACGGGCTAACCCCGCCATGCGGGTGACCTGGATACTGCAACCGGGACCGGCCATGCTGGTGCGCGGTCACCAGCTGGTTGATGAGATCATTCTTTTTGACCGTACCAAGGGGACTCGCGGCTTTCTTGCGGTTCGCGAACAGTTGCGCTCCCGGAAGTTTGACCTTGCCCTGGATTTGCAGGTGTATTTCAAGGCAAATATCGTTACCTCATTTGTCAACGCCACCGTAAAGCTTGGCTTCGATTTTGCCCGCGCCCGTGATCTTAACTGGCTGTTTACTACCCACCGCATTCCGCCCCATGCAATGCAGCACGTACAGGATCAGTACCTTGAATTCTGTGACTGGTTAGGCGCGCCGACCACCCCGGTTACCTGGGGGCTCGGGCCATGGAGCGCTGAGGAACGAACCTGGCAGGAGCAGTTTTACTCGCGGCTTGATCGCCCGGCAGTGCCGATTGTGGTGGCAACCAGCAAACATCAGAAAAACTGGCTTCCTGAGCGGTGGGCAGAGGTCTGCGATGTGTTGTACGCCGATTTTGGGTTGCAGCCGATTCTGGTGGGGGGACGTTCTCCGTTTGAAGTTGAGTGTGAGCGGATCATCTTGGAACGGGCGAAGCAAGCCCCTTTGAGTGCCCTTGGGAATGGCGGTTTACGTGGCTTGGTGGGAATTTTGGAGCGGGCGGCGCTGGTCATCTCGCTCGACACCGGACCGCTGCATATAACGGTTGCACTGGATCGACCCGTTGTTTCCCTGATGGGATATTCCAACCCGAAGCGGGTTGGTCCGTACCGGAAATTCGGAGATCTGTTGATTGATGCCTACGGTGATCCGGGTGAAGACTATCCGGTTTCCATGGAGAATCGTACCGATCGCATGCAGTTGATCACCGTGCGTGATGTTATTGAAAAAATTCAGGTCTGGCGCGAGCGCTACATGGCCTGAACCGCTTCTCCGTTTCATAAACTACGCCAATGACTGGAAGAGGGGCGCACGATGCCCCACGCCGGTCAATCGTTTCAAATCCGTCCCGGATCTCTCCTGTTATTCCCACCTACACTTGTCGCGCCGTTCTCCAAGCACCTTGAACAACAATGCCTCCAAGGGAGCCGGGTCGTCGATGGTCAGATCAAGCCTAGCCAGAAGTGTCTTTCCGGCCAGCTCCTTAGGCATCTGTTTCAGCTTTACTCCGTCCTTCTCGGTTGTAATAAGTGTATCCGCGCCACTGGCTTTCATGGCGCCTGCCAGTTCGGCAATTTGGGAGTCATTGTAGGAAACGTGGTCGGGAAAGGCGATGGTGGACACCGGTATCAGTCCCTGTGATCGCAGCCCTTCAAAGAAACTCTCTGGTTCGGCTATGCCGGCAAAGGCAAGAGCCCTGCGATCCCTCAGAACCCCAAAGGGGAATGGGTTGCTTCCTTCCAGGGGCAGGGTGTCACGGAGGGTGTGCCGTGCTCGGCACAATGGCTTGCCTCCGATAACGGGAACTTCAGGCTCACCTTCCGGACAGCGGGTATGGATGTGGATGTCGGCCCGTTCCGCGGCACGGCGCGGTTCCCGCAGCAGGCCAGCCGGCAGGGTCCAGCCATTGCCGAACGGGCGGGAATGGTCCAGCAACAGGATGTCCAGGTCGCGATGGAGCCGCATGTGCTGGAAACCATCATCCAGAAGAAACACATCAGGGGAAAGCTTCTCCAGGGCCAGTATGCCGGCGGCATAGCGATCCGCGCCAATTACCACAATCAGTCCCGTAACCGTGCTGGCCAGGAGGAAGGGCTCGTCCCCGCACTGACGTGCCTCCAGCAACGTATGCTGTCCGTCGGACACGATAGCGTTTTGTCCTTCCAGCGTTCCGCCGTATCCACGGGAGAGGACTGCCACTCTTAGCCCCTGCGCCATTAAACGCCGTGCGATAAAGGCCGTGACCGGTGTCTTGCCGGTTCCACCGACGGTGATGTTGCCGATTGATATAACAGGGCGGGGCAGTTTTCTGGTCTGTAATATCCCATTCCGATACAGTTGGCTCCGCAGGACTTGCACCAGGGAGTACAGGGAAGCAAAAGGGATCAGAATTGCCATTAGCAATTGATCCAGGGTGCCGTTTCCGCCGCCCTTTGCCAGGCCGCGCCAGTGTGTGTGGAGAGTGGTGTTCATAGATAAGGAGCGATGTATTCCAGATGCCGCTCGGTTGCACCGCCATTTTCCCGTATTATCCGCAGGCCGTTTTGCCCCAGTCTGTCACGATGAGCGTCGTCGTCAATCAGGTTGTGTAAGGTCTCTGCCAGATCCAGCGGCGTGGCGATCTGAATACCTGCATCGTACTTCAGGACGAGTGCGGTGATTTCGCGGAAGTTCGACATGTGCGGTCCAAAAATGCTGGGGACACCCACCGAAGCCGGTTCCAGCAGGTTGTGTCCGCCAATGGGCATAAGACTGCCGCCGACCAGTGCCAGGTCCGCCAGAGCATACATCGTCATCAGTTCACCGACGGTGTCCAGCAGCAAAACCTCTCCTAAGTGAAACGGTGCGGTTGTGGATGTATCCAGATCCGTGCGGTAGCGAAACTCCGTGCCGGTCCGCTCCATAAGAGCTGCGATCTCGGATTTTCGTTCGGGGTGGCGTGGGGCAAGTATGAGCAACAGGTGCTCGCAACACACGAGCAATTCCCGATATGCGTTAAGAATCAGTTCTTCCTCGCCGGGATGGGTACTGCCTGCGGTGATGACAATCAATTCGCCGGGAATGCTGAAACGTTTTCTGAGAGCCGCTTTCTCAGCTTTAGTGATCCGATGAAAGGGAATGTCATACTTGAGGTTGCCGGTCACCACCACACTTTCAGGTTCTGCTCCGATGGCTATGATTCGCCCACGGACCTCCTCGGACTGCATGCACAGGGTTGAAAAGAGTTGCAGCGCATGGCTAAAAAACCAGCGGAATCTGAGATACCGTTTGAAGGACCGATCCGAAATCCTTCCGTTTGCCATGAGGAGCGGGATGCCGCGCCGTGCGGCCTCACGGGTAAAGTTGGGCCAGATTTCGGTTTCCATAATGATGATCAGGTGTGGCGTGACGTCATCCAGAACATGGCGTACTGCCGGTAAAAAGTCAAAGGGGAAGTAGATGCAGAGGTCTTGTTCCGGGAACCCCGAAGCCATGGTTTTGCCGGTTTCGGTGGTGGAGGATATAATTATGGCGTGGCCCTCGTATCGGGAACGAAGCGCCTTGAGCAGCGGCCGGGCGGCGATGGCTTCCCCTACGGAGACGGCGTGCAGCCAGATTACGGGGCGTTTGTCGATTTTGGCCAGATCCGAGCGGGGAATCCGGCCGAAGCGCTCGTTCAATGCCAGCGGCCAACCAAGTTTGATGGAACGGTAGAAATTGAAGAGTAGAACCGGAATGAGTAGAATAAGCCAGAATATGTTGTAGATCAGGTAGAACATTTCTTTGGCGCAGAGAGTGACGGTTCTGCGGATGTTTGGTCGAGTCGCAGTACTGTTGCAAGGGTCAAGGCTGTCATATACACAATACCGAATGCCCAGAGGGTGTCACTCAGGAAGTGCCCCCCCTGGCTGATGCGGGCGATACTCATGAACGTTCCGAATATGACTCCACCCGCCAACCAGGCACGGGCGCGACGTTTGTTTCTGTGACGATAGATAAAGTAGGGGGCTATCATGTAGAAAGCCGCTGCCGCATGACCGGAAGGGAAGGAGCGCCCCTGGCCGCTGATCCCTTTTTGCCATGGTTGTAGAAATATCTTTTTACCCTCGAACTGAACAATCTCGCGTGGTCGTGGACGACCCCAGCTATCTTTGAAGACAATATTGACCAGCAGACCGGGCCCCAGGGCTAACAGCAGGGCCAAGAAAACGCCACCTCGAGCCCAGTGACGCCAGGATGGCCATCTCAGGGAGGCTGCCGCTGCCATCAAGCCGGCAGAAGCCAAAAGTATTGCCGGGAATCTGTCAATCAGATAGAGGTAGTTCCAAGGAAAGCGGCCACCTACCGGCCAGGTTCCTTTTAAGTAAAAAAATGACGAAACAGCCAGATCAGCCCCGCTCACCGCAATCAAGGCAGTTGCCACAAGGAGTGGCCCGCAGACAAGAATCAGCTCGCGCCAAAAACTACGCTGCATCGGCAGGCTCTCCTGCTCTCTTCCAGCGACGATGGACCCAGTACCAATCTCGCGGGTGGGCACAGATAAAATCTTCCAGATGTCGGGATAATGCCTGGATATCACGCTGAATGCCGGTTTTTGACATGTCGCCAGAAGGTACGAACTCCGGCAGGATTGTGATCACGTGATGGTCATGTTCGCGATGAATGAAAGCAGGAATGAGAGGCACCCCGGTTTTTTGTGCGATAACGACCGGAGCTTTGGAGGCCCAGGCCTTCCTGCCAAGTACATCGATCAGGATACCTTCATCCACAACTACCGCCTGGTCGGCAAGAATACCGATGACCCCTTTTTTCTTCAATACGCCGATGATTTGTTTCAGGGAACCCTTCTTGTAGATGACGCTGTTTTTGTAATGCATGCGCATCTTTTCAACCATGGTGTTGAGATAGGGGTTATTCTGCCTGCGGGCCAAAACGGACATGCTGCCGTTAAACAGCCGGTTGAAGGCCAGCGCCACAAGTTCCCAGTTTCCACAGTGACCGGTGAAAAAAACGAGCCCCCTGTTTTTTGCGTGCGCCAGATCATAGTGTTCACGCCCCCGAACCTCGATGCTGTCGATGATGCTGTCTCCCTTACCGTGATACAGACGGCAGGTTTCCACTAGGGACATGCCCAGGTGGATAAATGTTTCACGAGCGATCTCCTCGGGGGATTCCCATGGGTGGGACCATGCCGGGTGTCGTTTCATAAACGGCAGTGCCTGGCGAATGTTGTCGATGGCAATCCTGCGGCGTTTGGCCAGTAGCCAGTGCATGATCAGGCCAACACGTCGGCCTACGGAACGGATACGTTTCTCCGGTATGGCTGCCATGGCCAGGGTGAAGAGATAAAAAACAACTATTTGTAACACCCAAAGGACAGGTTTCATGTTTTTTCCATCAACGACAGGATTAGATGCGCTACATTTCGTGAGGCCCCTCCGCTCTCCAGCTTGGCGCGTACCCTGTCGAGTTGGAGTTGGATCGAGTTCCCGTAGTCGTGATCACGGAGTATGGCAACGACTTCATCCGCGATGTTCCGTGGACTGGCCTTGTCCTGAATCAGTTCCTTAACCACGGTCTTGCCTGCCACAATGTTGCAGAGCGCGATATTGTCTACCTTGACCAGCCGTTTGGCCATCTGGTAGGTGAGGGGAGAAACCTTGTATATAACCACCATGGGAGTGCCAACCAGGGCGATCTCCAAGGTAACTGTTCCGGATACGGAAATAACAGCATCGCAGGCGCGGATCAGATCGTGGATGCGTTCCCGTGTGACGGTAACGTCAAGGCCTGCACTCCTCAGGTGGGTCGTAATCTCTTCCTCGCGCAGGGTGGAAGCCAGCGGCAGTACAAACTGCAGCTCCGGAAACTGTTTTTTCAACAGAACCGCCGCTGCGGCGATCACCGGCAGCAGGCGTTGGATCTCGCTACGACGGCTTCCGGGGAAAAGGCCGACAATCTTACTGGACGGGTCCAGGCCAAAACTGGCTGCGGCGTCTGTTCGGTTTATCGTGACTTTCACCAGATCGAACAGGGGGTGCCCGACAAAGGAAACCGGTATGCCGACGCTCTGATAGAAGGGAACTTCGAAAGGGAAAATCACTGCCATGTGGTTCACCAGGCTTGCGATTTCCCGTACACGCCCCTGTCGCCAGGCCCAGATCTGAGGGCTGATGTAGTAGAGTACCTTGACGCCGGCCTTGCGGGCAACTTTGGCCAGACGCAGGTTAAAACCGGGATAGTCGATCAGAACCAGCAGGTCGGGCCGGTCGTTGAGCAGAATCTTCTTCAGCTTCAAGAAAGCTGCCGCGATAACGTCAAAATGCTTGATAACCTCCACCAGCCCTATGACTGCCATGTCGGCTGAATCTACCAGGGTCTCAACCCCAGCTTCACGCATGCGATCTCCGCCGATGCCGAAGAAACGCAGGTCCGGTGCAAGTACAGTTGCTTCCTTTACCAGGTGCGCGCCATAGATGTCACCGGATGCCTCGCACGCCACAATCATGACACGTCGCCCGGCCATATGTTCAGAGCTCAACCAGCGCCTCGGTGACGGTGGCGGCGACCAGTCGTACGGATTCTTCCGGCATTTCAGGATAGATCGGCAACGACAGACAGCGTTTGGCGGTGTGTTCCGCCACTGGCAGGATGGTTGTGTATACGTTGGCAAAGACGGACTGCTTGTGGAGCGGGATCGGGTAGTAGACCGCTGAAGCGATTCCGGCTTGTGACAGCTTCGCCATGATGGTTTCCCGGTGGTTGGTCAGAACGGTGTACTGATGGTAGATATGGAGTCCGTTACCATCCATGATCGGCACCTGCACTACGTCACAGAGCAGTTCCGAGTATAGCTGGGCAACTTTCCGGCGGCCGCTGTTGAATTCATCGATATGCCTGAGTTTGACGCGCAGAATGGCGGCCTGGATCTCGTCGAGTCTGCTGTTATAGCCGATAACGCTGTGGTGGTAGCGTTCACGGCTACCGTGGTTGCGCAGTACCCTGATCCGGTCAGCCATGTCATCCGTCTCACAGGTGATCAGGCCGCCGTCGCCATAGCAGCCGAGATTCTTGCTGGGGAAAAAGCTGTAGCAGCCGGCGGCGCCAAGTGTCCCGGTTTTCTTGCCACCTGTCGTGGCGCCGAAGGATTGGGCGCAGTCTTCGATCAGCAGCAGGTTGTGTTTGTCGCAGATCGCCATTATGGCGGTCATGTCCGCCGGTTGCCCAAAGATGTGCACTGGTATGATCGCTTTGGTTCGCGGCGTGATGGCCGCTTCAATCAGCTGGGAATCGATGTTGAAGGTTCCGGAGTTGATGTCAACGAAGACCGGTGTTGCGCCGGCATAGCAGATCGCTTCGGCTGTGGCGATGAAGGTGAAGGTTGAGGTGATAACCTCATCTCCCGGGCCGATACCGGCCGCCAGGATCGCCAGATGCAGTGCATCGGTGCCCGACGCAACGGCCACGGCATGTCTGGCGCCCAGGTAGTCGGCTGTCTCCTTCTCGAAGGAGCTGACGTTGGGGCCGAGAATGAATTGCGTGCTTTCCAGTGCGTCCAGAACAGCCCGGTCGATGTCGCCCTTCAGATTGTGGTACTGTGTTTTTAAATCCACCATTGGGATCATGAAAATCTCCTGCCGAGGCTGGTATTGATTTTAAGGGCTGTGGAGAGCGCCATCCGACCGTCGCGGCCACTTACCTCTGGCTGCGAAGATGTGCGGATTGCCGAAATGAACGATTCGATTTCGCTGCGCAAGGCATCTGCCTCGCCAAGTTCACGTTCCACGACCTTTACGTTGGGAACGCCGGGAAAAAGCTCGCCGCCCCCCCTTTGGGCCACCAGCAGCTTGCGGTTCTGGAAGTCGAGGGTTATGTAAGCGTTGCGCTGGAAAATGCGCATCTTGCGTTCGCTCTTCAAGCTGATACGGCTGGCGGTGACGTTGGCAACGCAGCCGTTCTCAAAGAGGATGCGGGCATTGGCGATATCTTCCTCGCCGGTGAAAACCGGGGCGCCGATGGCGTCGATACGCTCCACCGCTGACTTGACAATGTGTTGTATGATTTCTATGTCGTGAATCATCAGGTCAAGCACCACATTGACATCGGTGCCGCGCGGTTTGAAGGGGGCGATGCGTACCGATTCGATAAAAAGGGGTTCCTGCAGAATATCGTCGAGAGCCATCAGTGCCGGGTTGAAGCGCTCCAGATGACCGACCTGGAACACCAGGTTCCGTTTGTTGGCCAGGTCAATCAACTCGTCGGCTTCTTCAATTGTTACGGTAATCGGTTTTTCTATCAGCACATGCACACCGGCCACAAGAAAATCCCTGGCAACGGCATGATGGAACTGGGTGGGAACAACAACACTGACTGCATCAACCTTGCCGATCAACTCGCGATGGTCGCAATAGGGAGTAGTGCCGAGCGTGTTGGCTATTTCTTCGGCGCGTTTCTGGTCGCTATCCACTACGCCGACCAGTTCCACATCAGGAATAGCGGAATATTTCTGGGCGTGGAAGTTACCCAGGTATCCCACACCGATAACAGCTGTCCTTAACAAGCCGGAAGTCGTTTTCCGCGCTTCATGCGCGGAAAACGACTTCGTGAACGCAGATAACCCATTTGACGGGGGCAGCACACTCATCCGCGGCAGATACCTCGCTCTGAGCGTTCGATAAATGCCAGCAGATTGTCGACTTCAGGGCTTGCACTAATTTCGCTTTTTATGCGTGCGATTGCATCGGGCAGCTTCAAATTGGCCATAAACAAAGTTTTATAAGCTTTTTTCAGGTTGCTGATGGCTTCATCCGAAAACCCGCGCCGCTTGAGGCCGATCAGGTTAAGGCCACGCAGCTTGGCATCCCGTTTGCCGGGAGTGGCAATGGTGTAGGGGATGATATCCAGGCCAATCATGGTGCCGCCACCGATCATGGCGTAGGCTCCAATGGTGGAAAACTGGTGTACGGCAACCAGACCGCCCAAAATGACGTTATCCTCAACAGTGACATGACCGGCCAGAGTTGCGACATTAGCCATGACAACTCCATTGCCGATGCGACAGTCGTGGGCAACGTGGGAATAGGCCATGAACAGGTTGCCATTACCGATTACTGTTTCACCATGGCCGGTGACCGTACCGCGGTGGATGGTGGAGAATTCGCGAATGATATTTTTGTCACCAATGCGGGTCCAGGTTTCTTCACCACGGTATTTCAGATCTTGAGGCGCTGCGCCAACCGAGCTTTGATGGAAGATCTGGTTGTGCTCCCCAATCGTGGTCCAGTTGCCAATCACTGCATGTGAACCGATCTTTGTCCCTGAGCCGATAGTGACCTGTTTACCAATAATGGCGTAGGGGCCAACTTCGACGTCCGCTGCCAGTTGTGCGCTGTTATCAATGACCGCGCTTGGATGTATCATGGATTTCTCCCCGAATTAAAATCAAAGAATTAGTATGAATTGCGGGAGACGGACAGCCGGGAAATATCTTCAGTGCCACACCATGGGCAGGATGGCGCGGCTGCCATAGCTCTTCCTGTTGTACTCAACAAATTGTTGCGGTAACGGTTCAGGTCGCGGCATCCGCAAAGGTTGCCTTAAGAGCGGCTTCGGTAACCAGTGTTTCAGCCACATAGGCTTTTCCGTTGACTCCCCAGATGCCGCGACGGTTCAAGGTCGTTTCAATCTCGATGCGTAGCTGGTCTCCAGGAAAAACTGGCTTACGGAATTTGGCGCTGTCGATTGACATGAAATAGCTGACTTTTTTTTTGGTTTTATCGTCGGATGCGAGATAAGCCATGATTCCGGCAACTTGGGCCATGGCCTCAACAATCAGTACACCCGGCATGACCGGGTGACCGGGAAAATGCCCTTGAAAAAACGGCTCGTTGATACTCACGTTCTTAATACCTACACAACGTTTACCATGCTCCAGTTCAATGATTCGATCAACCATCAAAAACGGGTAACGGTGCGGCAGGATTTTCATGATTTCATTGACATCCAGTAACATTGCTCTCCCCTTTTCAATTGAATGTGGCCTGTTTACGTTTCAGAACGTTTTGCTTCCAGTTCTGTAATCCGTTTTTCCAGCGCACTGATTGTTTTGCGCAGCTCAGGCAGGCGGGGTATGATCGCCATGGCCTTGAGCCAATCCTTGTGCGGCATGATTGGTGTCCCACTGTAACCGCCATTGGCGGGCACCGAGTTGGGGACGCCCGATTGGGCTCCAATCATGACGTTATCGCCAATGGTGAGGTGCCCGGCAACGCCAACTTGGCCGCCCAGAGAGACATGGTTGCCGACCTTGGCGCTGCCCGAGATACCGACCTGGGAGGCCATCATGCAGTTTTCTCCGATCTGGCAATTGTGGGCAATCTGAACCAGATTGTCCAGCTTTGTGCCGCGCCTGATCAGGGTAACCTCCAGAGCGGCCCGGTCGATACAGGTGTTGGCGCCGATTTCCACATCATCTTCAAGCACAACAATACCGATCTGAGGGATGGCGTAGTAGCCGGCTCCATCCGGAGCATAGCCGAACCCGTCACTGCCGATGACCGCCCCAGGCTGGATGACACAACGGCTGCCGATCCGACAGCGTTCACGGACTACGGCATTGGCATGGATGAGCGTGTCGTTGCCTATGGTGACACTGTCATAGATGACCACGCCCGGATGTATGACCGAGCGGTCGCCGATGGTGACGTTGTTGCCTATAATAGCGCCGGGATGAATGGTGATGTCGTTGCCGAAGGTAACATTACTTCCGAGGCATGCCTGGCCCATGACACCCAGTGGCGTCGGCTTGCGGACATAGAAAAGATTTAACAGCTTAGCGAATGCCAGATAAGGGTTGGCGACCTCAATAACGTTACGGCCGTACGCTTCACCTCCCGGCGCCATCAGGACGGCTCCGGCGCCTGTTTCAGCAACCTTTGCGGCGTACTTCGGATTGGCCAGGAAGGAAATTTTGTCCGCTCCGGCGGATTCAAGGGGAGCCAGGCCGTTGATTCGGCATGTCGCGTCACCCCGTACTGTTCCGGCCAGGTATTCCGCCAGTTCCTTGAGTGTTTTTGTATTTTGCATGAATGTGGTCCTGTTTGTTCCGCCGGGTCGTAGAGAGAATAAAACGTCAGCTTGTTTGCCGGTTATTTTTTGCTGTTTGAGTTGAACAGCTTCAGCACTTCATCGGTCAGATCGGCCTTGTCGTCCGCAAAAAGCATGCTGTCGTTTTTGACGAAAATGAAGGAGTATCCGTTCTTTTTACCGTATTCCTGAATGACTTTTTCCATCCCTTCCAGAATTCTGCGGGTAAACTCCTCGTCCTTAGCTTGCAACTCGTCCTGTGCGTCTTTTGTAAAGCGCTGAAATTCCTTTAGTTTTTGTTGGTAATCCTTTTCCTTGGAGGAACGTGCCGATTCAGCCAGCAGCATGCCCTGTTTTTCCAGTTCTTCTTTAAGGCGTTTTAGCTCGTCTTGACGGACGTTGATTTCGTCCTGATACTTCTTCAGGCGCGCCGCAAGCTGTTCCTTGGCTTGTCTACCGGACTCGGAAGTGTTGATTGCCCGTTGCATGTCGATATAGCCGATTTTGGGGCCATTCTTCATGTCGGCCGCAACCGCGGTTCCCGCAGTGATGCAGCCCAATAGAACCGCTGCCAGAATAAACCGTTTCATAAAACTGTCTCCTTTGTGAGAGTAGGTGTATTTAATTCCGATGAACGGGTTTTGCGTGTGGATGCATCATATTCTTCCCCAAAAGGGGATAAAGCAATTTGCAATTTACTAAAACATGCTGCCGATTGAAAACTCGAACCGGCCACTTTTTGAGTCAATGCCGCTACGCGGGTTAAGCGGAAAGCCATACTCCAAGCGTAACGGACCGAGAGGGGATGCCCAGCGGACACCGGCGCCATAGCTCATCAGTAATGGGCTGAACATTTTGCTCATATCGTCTTGGGCGTTACCATAGTCAAAGAATACCACCCCCTTGACGCCCGACTCGCTCAGCAGCGGGAAAGTGATCTCTGTGTTGCCGAAGAATTCCTTATTTCCCCCCAGATAGACCTGTTCGGACGTCCAAACACCATAATTTTTATATGGTACCAGTCTTGTCGGGCAAACGGTCCGGGATTTATAGCCGCGCAATGAGGATATGCCGCCCAGGTAGAACTTGTCGTCGATCGGCACCGTCGAACCCACATTCTGGATGTACCCCAAGGACAGTTTGGTTGAAAATACCATACTTTTCTTGTAAAGCGGATAAAACCATGTGTGATCGGTAGTGTATTTTGCAAATTTGTTGTCACCGCCCAAACCTGCGTATTCGATGGAAAAGTTGTTGATAAAACCGGTGCTTGGATCAAGACGATAATCTGTATTGTTGTGAGTGATGCTTGCCAGGATCGAGCTGGTTGTGGTGGAGCCGAGAGGAAAATTGACCTGGTCTTGGGAGTTAAGAATTCTATACGCCGACTCGGGGTCGTAGAGATTTTTTATCTCAAACTTGTACATGAAAAATGTGCTGATAAAGTCGTTGATCGGGTAGCCGGCCTTGATGTCTCCACCGGTTACTCTGCGCTTGTAGTCAAGGTAGTCACGTTCCGAACGGTAAACATCGGCGCCTAGTGTCCATTTGGAGTCGAGAAAATAGGGATCGGTCAGTCCGAGCGCATAGGTGCTCGACTTGCCGCCGATGGAGGCTGACAGAGAGGCCTTTAGCCCCAACCCCAGGAAGTTGGACTGTGAGACCGAACCCTGTCCGATGATGCCGTCAAGGGAGCTGTAGCCGCCACCGATACTGAAGGTTCCGGTGGATTTTTCCTTGACCTCTACGTTGACATTGAGCTTGTTGGCGACATTGCTCTTGGCTGTTGAAATGTTGGCTTCTTCAAAAAAACCGGTGTTCATCAGATTCTGCTTGCTGCGCTTCATGCCGGTTGCGCTGAAAAGTTCGCCTTCGGTGACCCTCATTTCCCGACGGACTACCTTGTCGCGGGTTTTGGGGTTGCCGGAGATGGCAATCCGGTCAATGTGGACCAGTTCGCCCTTTTCCATGTCAAAGGTAACATCGACAATTTTCTTGTCGGGATTGGCTTTCGTGAGCGGGTTTACGTTTGCAAAAGCGTAACCCTTGTCGCCGTACACATCGGTCAGGGTATTGATATCCGTGCGCATGGTGGCGCGACTGAAGATTTCTCCAGGTTCCGACTTCAGTTTTTTGCGCAGCACCGAAACCGGCTCCAGCAGGTCCCCCTTGAAATCAATTTCGCTGATACGGTACTGATCTCCCTCGGTAATGCCGATCATAACTTCCAGTGCATTTTTTGCTTTGTTTAAGGTTACGGTCGGTTCACCCACCTTGACGTTTATGTAGCCGTTGTTCAGGTAGTGGTCGGTTATAATCAACGCGTCGTTTTTCAAAACTTCATCTTTATAAGTACCGGCGCCCGTCAGCCAGGAGAGAAACCACTTCTCCTTGGTTTCCATGACTCCGCGCAGTTTGCGATCGCTGAAGGCCTTGTTTCCGTCGAAGCGGATCGACTTGATCAAAATCTTCTGAGATTCAGTGATNTTGAAGGTTACCACCATTTCCGATGGAGAACGTTTTTTGACGACCGGTGTGACTTCTGCCAGATAGTACCCTTCATCGTTGTAGAGTTTCTTTATTTTTGCCACGCTCCGGTTCAGATCTTTTGTGGAGAAAATGGTGTCCTTGCGGAGTTCCAGACCGTCTTTGGTAAGTTTGTCGGTGGACAACTCCTTGTTCCCCTCAAACCGGATTTCACGGACAACCGGCTTCTCGAGAACGGTATAGATCAGCACCGTTCCCTTGGCTGACTCCTCGGTTGAAACCTGGACATCCAGAAAATGTCCCAGTTTGTGAATGGCTCGGAGGTCGGCGTCGGTTTTGTCGCTGTAGAGGGTATCACCGGCTTTCAGCTTTATGGCATTGAGAATAACCGATTTCTCGATGCGCCGGTTACCCTTGACGGATATTTCGAAGATTTTTTCGCCTTCGGCAAAAACAGAGCCCGCCAGGGCAAGCTGCACTAAAAATACAGCAATGAGAATAAACGATGAAATGGGCAAGTTTCCCTCGCAAAAAACAAAATTATTCCAGCTTACCATCAATCAAATGTACGGTACGCCCCATGGCGGCGGCCAGGCGTTCGTTGTGGGTAACCACCACCAGCGACAGCCCCCGCTTCAGCTGTAGTTCGCTCAGCAGGGCGTGGACACCCTCACTGGTTTTCATATCCAGATTTCCGGTCGGTTCGTCAGCCAGCAACAGCTCTGGCGATAATACCAAGGCACGGGCTATGGCAACCCGCTGCTGCTCTCCTCCGGATAGTTCGCCGGGGCGGTGGGCCAAACGATGGGCCAGTCCCACATCACTCAAAAGCTCTTCCGCCATGGCAGCAGCCGTTTTCCTGGGGGTCCTTGCAATCAAAGCGGGCATCATCACATTCTCCAGTGCGCTGAATTCATGCAGCAGATGGTGAAACTGGAAAACAAATCCGATGCTTTTGTTGCGAAACGCGGCCAAGTCCCGGTCATTTTTGCGAAAGAGATCTTCGCCCCTGAAGAGGACCGTGCCGGCCGAAGGACGGTCCAGCGCGCCCAACAGGTGCAGCAGGGTGCTCTTTCCGGCGCCGGACGCACCTACCAGAGCGGTGGTGGTTCCCGCTTCCAGATCAATGTCGATGCCGTTCAGCACTTCTATCCGGTTGGAGCCGCGGTTGTAGATTTTATGGAGGTCGTGTACCTCAAGCAGCCTACTCATATCGCAACGCCTCGGCCGGGAGCATGCGCGATGCCTGCCACGCCGGGTAGAGCGTGGCGATGAAGGAGACCAACACAGCTGTAATCGAGATCAGTGCAACATCGTACGGAACTACCTGTGAGGGGAAATGATCCAGATAGTAGATGTCCTTGTTAAAAAAGTTCTGGCCGGTGATTTTCTGGATAACATCGATGATCGGCTCAAGGTTGCGGGCGATCAGCAGTCCGGAACCGACCCCCACAAGCGTACCTATGATGCCGATAATCAACCCTTCCATGACAAAGATCTTCATGATACTGCTGCCGGTGGCTCCCATGGATTTGAGGATGGCGATGTCCCTGGTTTTCTCCATTACCACCATGAACAGGGTGGAGGCAATACCAAAAGCTGCCACCAGAACGATCAGGGTCAGGATGACAAACATGACCACCTTCTCCGTTTTGAGAGCGAAAAGAATGTTGCGGTTCATTTGCATCCAGTCGCGGGCGTAGTAACCGGGGCCAAGGGACTGGTTTATGCCGCGGGCGAGTTCGCCGGCATGGTAGATATCATTTACCTTGAGTTGGATGCCGGTTACCGTGTCCCCCAGATCGAAGAAAAGCTGGGCCTGTGAGAGGCTGACATACGCCAGGGTCGAGTCGTACTCAAACATGCCGGTATTGAATATACCTGAAACCCGGAAGGTTTTCATCTTGGGGAGCATTCCCAGCGGTGTTATGTTGCCAATGGGTGAGATAACGTTGATTTTGTCACCGACCATGATGTTGAGATGTTTGGCCAGTTCCTTGCCGATTACGAGCCCTGGTAGCGCATCTGCGCCATCAGAAAGCTTCGGATCCAGTGTATCAATACTTCCTTCCACAACCGAGCGGCTCAACCGGGTAACCTGACGGTCCGACGCAACATCGATGCCACGTAAAACAACACCAGAAACATTTTTTCCCGAGGAAAGCATGACCTGATTATAGATGAAAGGGGTTGCTGCCTGAACTCCCGGCATGGCCGTAAGCTTTTGCATCACCTGGTGGTAGTCATCCATGGGAATTCCGTTACGAATTACCACCACATGGGCGTTGGTTCCAAGGATTTTTTCCGTGATTTGTTCCTCGAAGCCTGTCATGACTGCCATCACAACAATCAGTGCCATGACTCCCAAGGCAACCCCGGCCGTGGAAATGACGCTGATAATCGAGATGAAGGTTGATTTACGCTTCGCCTTCAGATAGCGCAGGCCGATGAATAATTCGAAAGGCATGGAATAGTCGAGATTGGGGACTGGGGATTGGGGACTGAGGACGAGTAATCTAAATTACCAGTTCCCAGTTCCCAGTTCCCAGTCCCCTAATCCCGTTTCTCCTTTCTCAGTTGCGGAAACAGGATGACGTCGCGGATTGAGGCCGAGTCGGTCAGCAGCATCACCAACCGGTCAATACCGATACCTTCCCCGGCAGTGGGGGGGAGACCGTACTCCAGGGCGCGAATATAGTCTTCATCCATGTAATGGGCCTCTTCGTCGCCCTTGGCCTTCTCAGCCACCTGGGAGAGGAAGCGCTCCTTTTGGTCTACCGGATCATTCAGTTCGGAGAAGGCGTTGGCAATCTCACGGCCGCCAACGATCAGTTCAAAGCGGTCAACGATATCCGGGTTGTTGTCGTTTTTGCGGGAAAGCGGCGATACCTCGGTGGGATAGGCGGTGATAAAGGTCGGCTGGATCAGTTTGTGCTCGGCCACCTCTTCGAAAATCTCCATCAGCAGCTTACCGTAACCGATGTCTGCCGGCAGATCCAGGCCG
>WSSedB1CaDRAFT_10000132_pt1 | contig 36899 bp, 23 predicted proteins | sample WetSurSB1Cattail_FD_9460 | JGI IMG/M metagenome (IMG submission 9460)
GGCGATACCAGCCCACACCGGCGGGAAAGAACCCGCCGCCGGAACCGGTGGGATTCTTTTCGGCGGGAGCGCCTTCGATGCTCCAATCGTGGGGCAGGTCGACGGTGCGCCAGGCGGAGTCGTTGAAGGACGGTGCCTGTGCTTCGGCGGGGTCGCCGAGGAGGAACTTCCAATGGGCATCGGCATTGAGCTGTTGGCGCGAGGGCGCGGATTGGGCGGCCCAGACCGGGGCTGGGAAAAGCGGTAGAGCGGCCACGACGACCGAGAGGATGTGACGGAGCATTCTCTTCATACTGAATCTCTTTCTGTGGTGCAACCCGGTTGAGGGATCGGCGGCTTATGCCGCGCGCAGACCAAGCAGGACGATGCGTACAGTCTCGCGGAACAGGAGGTGGATGGGCTGTCCATACTCCTGCTCCACGCGATTTCCAAGCGATGCCAGGCGGCGCTGTGCTCCGATGACCGCGTTCAATACGGATTGCATGGTGAGGTCAGGGTCCAGGTCGGAGCGCAGGGATCCGTCGGCAATGCCTTCGCGGATGAGAGCGGGAAGCGCCTTTATACCGTTTTGGGCGATCTTGTCTTCAACGGTGAGCAGACGCTCGACTGACCAGTCACGCGCGTACATGGCATCGAATTGTGCCATGAAGCGCACACGCGCGGGGTGATGCTCCAACTCGAATTCGAAAGCCTGGAAGAGGGCCGCGATCCTGGCGAGCGCCTTTCCAGTGACGCCTTCGATGGTTTGCTGAACACTTTGAGTGGACTGCACCATCAGCTCTTCGACGAGTGCCCAGACGAGCTCATCCTTGTTGGAGAAGTACTCGTACATGGTTGAGGCACGGATACCGGCAGCCGTAACGAGATCCGCCATGGTGATGCGATCGATGCCGTGGACGTCGAACAACGCCTGCGCGGCGTCGAGGATGCGACGACGCTGGCGTTCGCGGTGCGCGCGGTAGGGACCGCTCGCCAAGGTAGGAGAAGAATGGGCCAATCTGCACCCGCTTTCTATTAAATTCCGAACGTCTAGTCCGAAATCGGATAAATCATACGGATTCGCGAGGAGGATTTGTCAACAGAATTCCGCGGGGAGCCGGAAATGGGGATGAGTGTGCGAAGCTCGACTGCGCCGGGAGGCGAGCTTTATTGCCGGGGGGCGGCTTTGTCGGCGGGGTGGAAAAAGGAATCGAAGATGCGGCCGAGAATCCGGCGAAGAGCCTTTTCCGAGAGGACCTCCGGTTCGAAATAGCTCTCGAGGATCAGACCCGACACGATGGGGCCCAAGGTCATGAGCGACAGATCGTTGTTCTCATTCTCGGTGCGGGACAGTTTGCCGAACATCTGCGCGTGGATCCCTCCGCCATTCGTGGTCTTCGACATTTCGAAGGCCTTGCGGAGCCGCTCCTTGGATTCGGGATGGCGGAGTGCGAAGAGCTTGAATTCGAGAGTGAGGATTGGCCATGCCTTGTCCTTCACGAGTCCGACATAGAACTCACGGAAGGTCAGAAGACTCTGCTGGCGACTGGTGCACTTTCGGAGGCTGTCTGTGAGCCCATCGATAATCAGCCTTGTCCGATCTTCGAAGAGGGCCAGAAACAGGTCTTCCTTGCTCTTGAAGTGGGTGTAGACGGCTCCCTTGCTGCGGCCGGCGGCAGCGGCAATGGCATCGAGCTGGGCGCTTTCGAATCCGTCTCGCACGAAGACTTCTTCGGCGGCATCCAGAAGCCTGGCCTGCGTTTCCCGAGTCCGAAGTTGTTGTTTACTCACCGTTTCCATGGTTGTATTCCCTTATTTAACCATTCCCGGATATTTTTGCATTGACAGAAAACTGACTGGTCAGTATGTTTTTTAATTATGTCACAAGTTGCAGAGCTTGAAGTCCATTTGGAAACGGAAAAAGAGAAAAAGACCAAGCGGATCGTGGTCGCAGGTCTCTTTGCCCTTCTGGTGTGTGCAGGAGCGACCGGATGGGGGGTGTACTCCCATGGATACGAGTCGACTGATGACGCGCAGATGGATGGACACCTGAACGTGGTGAGTTCGCGCATAGGGGGCACGACCGCTGCCGTGTATGTGACGGACAACCAGACTGTGGAGGCCGGTCAGCCGCTTGTCGATCTGGACCCCAGCGAGCAGAAGGTGGCTTACGAGCAGGCGAAGGCGCAATATGATCAGGCCGTTGCGCAGTTGCATGCGCAGCGCCCTTCCGTTGCAATTACGCAGGCGGACAATGCCGCGTCAGCCGTGACGAGCGACGTGCAGGTGGCGCAGGCCAAGGCGGCCTATGCCGCGGCCTCACAGGATCTGGCGAGCGCTTCGGCCAAGGTGGCGGAAGCAGAGGCCGTTCGTGCACGCGATGATGCAGACCTGATTCGCTACGAACAGCTCTTTCAGGCTGGCACGGTTTCGCGCCAGGACTACGAACGCGCGGTCGCTGCTGCGCATTCAGGCGATGCGAACGCCCTTGCGGCGAAGGCCAATCTCGCATCGTCAGAGAAGCTGGTGGAGCAACGCAAGGCAGAGATCCAGGCGCAGACTGCGAAGCGCGAACAGATAACGCGCACGGCGCCGCGTCAGCTCACGATCAAGGAAGCGGACCTGGCAACGGCCCAGGCCAATGTGGAAATCACTGCTGCGCAACTGAACCGCGCGGCGCTTAACCTCAGCTTCTGCCACATTGTTTCCCCTGTGCGGGGAATTGTGACGCAGCGGAGCGCGGAGATTGGCAATCGCGTGAGCGAGGCGCAGCCTCTGATGATGGTGGTCGCCACGAATGACACATGGGTGACGGCGAACTTCAAGGAGACACAACTGGCGAGGATGTATGCCGGGCAGCGCGCGCAGGTCCACGTGGACGCACTGAAGAAGGACCTCGATGGCACGGTCGAGAGCATCCCGGCCATCACGGGCGCAAGGAGCAGTGTTCTTCCGCCGGAGAATGCCACCGGCAACTACATCAAGGTGGTGCAACGCATGCCGGTTCGTATTCGCCTGGACGCGAACCAGCAGAGCCTGGAACGTCTGCGCCCTGGGATGTCGGTAGAGGCTACCGTATGGCTCAGGTAACATCGGCCCCGCCGCGCTTCAATCCGTGGGTTATCGCCATGACGGTGACGCTGGCGACGTTTATGGAGGTGCTGGATACCTCCATCGCCAACGTCGCCCTGCCGCACATCGCGGGCAATCTGGGTGCGACGTCGGATGAGAGCACGTGGGTGCAGACCAGCTACCTGGTATCGAACGCGATCATCCTGCCGATGAGCGGGTGGCTTTCGACGCGATTCGGGCGGAAGCGTTTCTACATGGCCTGCGTGGTTCTGTTCACGCTGAGCTCCATGCTCTGCGGCCTTGCCACCAGCCTGCCGATGTTGATTGCGTTTCGCGTGATGCAGGGGTTGGGCGGAGGCGGACTTGGGCCGAGCGAGCAGGCGATTCTGGCGGACACGTTTACGCCGGAACAGCGGAACATGGGATTTGCGATCTACGGGATGGCGATCGTGGTTGCGCCTGCCGTCGGTCCAACGCTGGGCGGATGGATCACTGACAACTACAGCTGGCACTGGATCTTCTTCATCAATGTTCCTATCGGGATCATCTCGCTTTTACTGACACAGAGAGTGGTGCACGATCCGCCGCATGTACTTGAAGCGAGAAAGAAGCAGGGGGAGAAGACGGACTTCTTCGGAATCACGACGATCGTGCTCGGCGTTGGGTTGCTGCAGTATGTGTTGGACAAGGGCGAGCAACTGGAGTGGTTTGATTCTGGGATCATCCGCACGGCAGCCGCGATCGCCGCGGTTGCGCTGGTGGCAATGATCTGGCGGGAATGGACGCACAAACACCCGATCATTCAGCTTTCGCTCTTGAAGAACCGTAACTTTGCCTCTTCCGCAGTCTCCAATTTCACCCTTGGCGTGGTGCTAAACGGCTCGACCATTCTGATCCCGCAGTTTCTTCAACTTCAGCTTGGCTATACAGCCCAGCAGGCGGGTATGGCGCTGTCTCCGGGAGGAATCGCACTGGCGCTGCTGATGCCGGTGGCGGGGGTGCTGGCTATGAAGTTCGATCCGCGCAAGGTGATCGCAGTTGGATTCGTGCTGACTTCGGCGAGCATGTTCTGGATGATGCGCATCTCGCCGGAGATCGACTTCACGAGCGTTGTGTGGATGCGCGTCTTCCAAGTGGTTGGACTGCCGCTGATCTTTATTCCCATCAGCACGCTGGCTTATGTGGGCATGCGCCGCGAGGACAACAACCAGGTTTCGGGGATCAGCAACTTTGTGCGCAATCTGGGCGGCGCGATTGGCACATCCTTCCTGGTTGCTTACCTGACGCGTCACCGGCAGATGAGCCGTATCGATCTTGTGTCGCATCTGCATCGCGGCAACGTGTTCTTTGACCGGTATTTTGCAGGGATGCAGCAATCGGCTATCCGCACAGGCGTGAGTGCCGCGGCTGCGGGCCAACATTCGCTGGCCCAGCTTCAGCAGATGGTGGATGCACAGGCGAATGTGCTTGCGTTTATCAGTGCGTTCTTTGTTCTGGGCGTGATTGTCGCGCTGCTTGTTCCGCTTCCGTTCCTAATGAAGCGGCCATCGACGGAAGAGGTGGCAGCCTCGCAGGGAATGCACTAGTATGTGTCTGCTCAAACGGCATCGCAAACGGCTTGCACGAACAGTTCAAGAAAGGTAATTCGAGTGATGATGGAACCGAGGTTCAATAAGCGCCTAGTTTTTCTGGTTGCACTTGCGGCCACTCTTCTCGCCGGAACATGGGGAAATGCCCAGTTCCCCGGAATGCCTCAACCCAAGCACTATGCATGGTCGGACGCGAGCCTTTCGCCCGATGTGCGGGCCGACATGGTGATCAAGGAAATGACGTTGGACGAGAAGGTGTTGCTGCTGCATGGACAGGGCATGCCGTTCTTCTCAGACAGGCCGAGTGAATCGAATGGCGGCGCTGGATACTCGAAGTCGATTCCGCGGCTCGGAATTCCGGCAATTCAGATGGCGGACTCGGCGTATGGCGTGACGCGCGGCCAGGCGGCCGGGCGCTACTCCACTGCGCTGCCGAACAACCTGGGTGCAGCGTCGGCATGGGATCCAGAGGCGGCGTTTGAATATGGCGCGCTGATCGGACGCGAGCTGCGCGACCAGGGGTACAGCATGACGCTGGGCGGCGGTGTGAACATGCCGCGCGAGCCGCGTAACGGGCGCACGTTTGAGTACCAGGGAGAGGATCCGCTGCTGGCCGGAACACTGGCGGGCAACTTCGCAAAGGGCGTGCAGTCGCAGTACATCATTGGCGACCTGAAGCACTACGCGGTGAACGATCAGGAGAGCGGCCGCAATGCAGTGAACGCGAACATCAGCAAGCGGGCTATGCGCGAGACTGATCTGCGTGCGTTTGAGATCGCGCTTGGCATCTCTGACGCGGGCGGCGTGATGTGCTCGTATAACCGTGTGAATGGCGACTTTGCGTGCGAGAACAGCTACCTGCTGACGGATGTGTTGAAGAAGGACTTCAAGTTCAAAGGTTTTGTGCTGTCGGACTGGGGTGGCACGCACTCTGCGGTGAAGGCTTCGCATGCGGGTCTGGACCAAGAGCAGCCAGGCGAGGTGTTCTTCGGCGATCCGCTGAAGAAGGCCGTGGAAAGCGGCGAAGTTTCGCAGGATGAGATCAACGACCACGTGCACCGCATTCTGCGTACCATCTTTGCTTCGGGTCTGTTCGATCATCCGGTGGTGAAGCAGGTGCCGGACGTGGAGAAGGGCTACGCGACGGCACAGAAGTTCGCCGAGCGCGGCATTGTTCTGCTGAAGAACGAACACAATGTGCTGCCGCTGGGTGCGGTGCATTCGATCGCGCTGATCGGCGGGCATGCCGACGTGGGCGTGCTGACGGGCGGCGGCTCCGCGCAGGTGGATCCTCCGGGTGGATCGCCTGTTCCGCCGCCACCTCCGGGGAAGGACCCGATGTCCGCCTTCCTGCGTCCGGCGTGGATGCCGAGTTCGCCTCTGCGCGCGCTGCAGGCAAAGCTGCCTGCGGCGAAGGTGTCGTACAACTCCGGCGACGATCTGGCAGCGGCTGCAGCAGCGGCGAAGTCTGCAGATGTTGCAATTGTGTTCGCGTACCAGTGGGAGTCGGAAGGATTCGATCTGCAGACGCTTGATCTGTCGGCGGAGCAGAACAAGCTGATCGAGACGGTGGCTGCCGCGAATCCGAAGACGGTGGTTGTGCTGGAGACGGGCAGCCCGGCGACGATGCCTTGGGTCGACAAGGTTGCCGGAGTGGTGGAGGCCTGGTATCCGGGCATCCGCGGAGCGGAGGCACTGGCGAATATTCTGACGGGCACGGTGAATCCCACGGGAAAGCTGGCGATCACGTTCCCCAAGAGCGACGCCGATCTGCCGCATCCGAAGCTTGTGATGCCGCCGCCGGAGTCAGAGATGCGGTTTGATGCGCCGGGCGCGGACATTTCGAACATCATGGCGATGATGGCGAAGGGACTTCCGGCGTTCCAGACCTATTACGACGAGGGGCTGAAGGTTGGCTACAAGTGGTATGACGCAGAAAAGAAGCAGGCGCTGTTCCCGTTCGGCTTCGGTCTCTCGTATACGACCTACGCTTACTCCGGCCTGTCGGTGACGCTGGGGGATTCGACGAGCGTCTCGTTCACGGTGAAGAACACAGGCAAGCGCGCTGGTACTGAAATTGCGCAGGTGTATGCGTCTCTGCCTGACTCGGCCGGAGAGCCGCCAAAGCGGCTGATCGGTTGGGCGCGGATTGAACTTGCGCCTGGCGAATCGAAGCAGGTGTCCGTTCCTGTGGCCCAGAATCGGCTGACCGTGTATGACGAGGGCACCGACTCCTGGAAGCTTGTCCCCGGGAACTACTCGATCAAAGTGGGCGGGTCTTCGCAGGATCTGCCGCTGGAGAAGACCATCTCGTTCTAACGCAATCGTGCGCATTCCGCTGGCGGTTCCTTCGACTTACCAACTCGATGGCTGAGGAAGCTGAAGGGAGCGCCGGGAACAAGCGCATTTATCGGACCATCGCACAGATGTCGGCTGCCACGAACGCGAACGTCGCACGGCAGTGACTCACGTGCTCAACCACAACTTATTCGAAAGGTGAAGACACATGAAGTTTCTCGTTGCATGCTCCGCCCTCCTGTTTGCTACCTCCGCATTTGCCGCGGGCGCCCCGAGCCTCTCCGGCCAGTGGAAGGTCCACAGCAGCATCGTTGGACATGAGACCGATCAGGACTGCAAGTTTGTGCAGGACGACAACAAGATCACCGGCAGCTGCAAGTCGGCCGACGCCGAGGTTCCCATCACGGGCAGCCTGGATGGCAAGAATGTCACGTGGAAGTATCAATCGGACTATAACGGTACTGCGATCACGCTTACTTACTCGGCCACGCTCGATGACACAGGTAACATAGCGGGCAGTGTTGAAGTCGAGCCCTTTGGAGTGACCGGCGACTTTAATGCAACTCCGGAGAAGCCGCAGGATGCGCCGGCAAAGTAGATCTGGCTGAGCTTGTGACAGCCCGGCCAAGGCAGGATTGGAACCGCCGAAAGCTAGAAAGGAATTCAAAGTGATTCCAAAGCTACGCAGTAACGTGCGCTCAACATGCGCTCTTGCAATCGCGGTCATTCTCTCGATCGGGACCTTGGCCGAAGGTCAACTTCCATTCGGACAAAAGCCGAAGCAATATCCGTGGCCCAACCGGAGCTTGTCTCCCGATGAACGCGCGGATCTTGTGATCAAGGAAATGACGCTGGACGAGAAGATCCAGATGCTGCATGGGCTGGGTTGGGAGTCAATGTTCATGCAGCCTGAGTCGGGACCGGGGACGCGCGCGATCAATGCGGGAGGCTTTATTCCCGGCGTTCAGCGGCTGGGGATTCCTGATCTGCAGATGACGGACTGCGTGGAGGGTGTCTCCGGCGCAGGCGCGAAGGGGCGTTATGCGACAGCGCTGCCCTCGGCCGAGGCGATGGCAGCGGGGTGGGATCCGGTGCTCTCGTATGAGACCGGCACCATGATCGGCAACGAAGTGCGCGCGATGGGATTCAACATGTCACTGGGCTCGGGTATCAACCTGATGCGCGAGCCGCGTGGCGGGCGCACGTTCGAGTACAAGGGCGAGGACCCGCTGCTGGCCGGCACGCTGGCGGGGCAGGAGCTGAAGGCGGAGAAGGCGCTTGGGTTGATCACCGATGTGAAGCACTACGCAGTGAACGATCAGGATGAAGGGCGCCTGTTTGTGAATTCGGTGATCGACAAACGTGCCATGCGCGAAAGCGACCTTCTGGCGTTTGAGATTGCATTGCGCAACTCGGGCGCCGGGGCGGTGATGTGTTCCTATAACAAGATCAACGGCGCCTATGCCTGCGAGAACGGGTACACACTGGGGCAGGTGCTGAAGAAGGACTTTGGCTTCAGGGGCTTTGTGGTTTCGGATTGGGGCGGCACGCACTCGACGGCAAAGGCGGTAATGGCAGGCCTCGACATCGAGATGCCGGGCAACAGCTTTCTTGGCGAGGCGCTGAAGAAGGCTGTGCAGAGCGGCGAGGTGCCGCAAGCGCGCATCGACGACATGGTGCACCGCATCCTACGGACGGAGTTTGACTCCGGCGTGGTGGACAATCCGCCGCAGCCACAGTCTCCCGATGTGATGCGCGGGTTGGAAGTGGCGCAGAAGATAGAGGAGAAGGGCGCGGTGCTGCTGAAGAATGCGTACGATCAGCTGCCACTGCGGGCCTCGGAGATCAAGTCGATTGCAGTGATTGGCGGGCATGCCGATGTGGGCGTGCTGTCCGGAGGCGGATCGTCACAGGTTTCGCCGGCAGGCGGCAATGCTGTAACACCGCCGCCGATGGATATGAACGATATGCTGTCGTTCCTGACGGTGCCGGTCTATCACCGCTCGGCTCCGCTGAAGGGCATTACTGAAAAGGCCAAAGGCGCGGCGGTGAAGTTCGATGCCGGGACCGATCCGGCGGCGGCAGCGGCGTTGGCGCGTTCCTCGCAGGTGGCAATTGTGTTTGCATTGCAGCGTGCATCGGAGGGCGTCGACCAGACGGGCCTGTCGCTGCCGGACAAGCAGGATGCGCTGATCGAAGCTGTGGCCGAGGCCAACCCGCATACCATCGTGGTGCTGGAGACAGGCGGCGCGGTGACGATGCCATGGATCGACAAGGTGAGCGCGGTGCTGGAGGGGTGGTTCCCGGGCATTCGCGGGTCGGAGGCAATCGCCAACATTCTGTTCGGAGAGGTGAATCCATCGGGCAAACTGCCGTTGACCTTCCCGCGGAGCGAGGCGGACCTGCCGCATCCCGCGCGCTCTATCCAGCCGCCGCAGAAGCCGGGGCAGGCGCCGCTGCCGGGACTGCCTGCGATTGCAGGCTTCTCGCTGAACCAGTCTTCGTTTGACGCGGTCTACGACGAAGGGCTGAAGGTGGGCTACAAGTGGTACGACGCGGAGAACAAGCAGCCGCTGTTTCCGTTTGGCTTCGGGCTGTCGTACACGAGCTTCGCTTACTCGGATGTGAGCGCGGCGCCGGGCGAGGGACTCACGGTGCGCTTCAAGGTGAAGAACACGGGCAAACGCGCCGGCGAGGAGACTGCGCAGGTGTATCTGACGCTGCCTGCCAGCGCGCAGGAGCCGCCGAAGCGCCTGGTGGGATGGAGCAAGATTGCACTGGAACCGGGCGAGCAGAAGGAAGTGACGGTGACGGTGGAACCGCTGATGCTCTCCGTCTTCAACGTGGACAAGAATGCCTGGGAGATTATGCCCGGTGAATACAAGATCTGGGCGGGGCCGTCGTCGCGCGAACTGCCGCTGAGCACTGCGTTGCATCTGGGTGAAAAGGGAAGGTAGTTTCGCGCGTTCTTGAATGCAATTGAATCTTCGTTGATGTGCGCGAGCCGCATCTCGAATCGAGCGGGAGTTGCGGCGAGCGCTTCGAAGGGAACGTTATGAAAATCATCCGCAGTTTGACAATATGTGCCATCGTGCTTGCCGCATCTGTTGCGTGGTCGCAGCAAGGCAAGAAGCCGGTTTATCAGAACCCGAACGCGCCGGTGGCGGATCGCGTACGCGATCTGCTGGGCAGGATGACCGTCGAAGAGAAGGTGGCGCAACTGCAATCGCAGTGGATTCTTCCGTCGATTGGGATGGACGCGTCATCCGTCTTCGAGAAGGATCACCTGAAGGAGGCAGTTGTCCAGAAGATGCTGGGAAACGGGCTCGGAACCTTCGCGTTCCTGGATGAGTTCATGGGCATGAATCCGGGAGGTCCACGCGAAGGAGCGGAACGGCGGAACCTTCTGCAGCACTGGGTGCTCAAAAACACGCGCCTGGGAATCCCCATCCTGTTTCACGGCGAGGCGCTGCATGGCGCTGCCACAAAAGGCGGAACGCTGTTTCCGCAGGCGGTGGGGCTGGGCAGCACATGGGACCCGGACCTGCTTCAGGAGATGTTCACGACGGTTGCGCAGGAAGTTCGCGCAAGCGGGAACAGCCTTGTATTGGCTCCGGTGCTCGATCTAAGCCGCGACCCGCGCTATGGGCGCGTGGAAGAGATGTACTCGGAAGATCCGTATCTGGTGGGTCAGCTCGGTGTGGCAGCGGTGCGTGGCCTGCAGGGGGATACGCAGTTGCTTGATCAGAACCACGTGTTTGCGACGGCGAAGCATTTCGTGCACGGCCAGCCGGAGAATGGCACCAATGTTGGTCCGAACGATTTTTCGGAGCGCACGATGCGGCAGGTCTTTCTCTACCCGTTTGAGCAGGTGGTAGAGAAGGGACATATCGCCGCCGTGATGCCTTCGTACAACGAGAACAACGGCGGGATTCCCTCGCATGCAAACCCATGGTTGCTGAAGCAGGTGCTGCGCAAGGAGTGGGGCTTCACCGGCATTACGGTCTCCGATTACATGGCAGTGGAACAGCTGAACACGCTTCAGCATGTGACGGCTGACAATGCCGCTGCCGGAGTGCTTGCCTTGAACTCCGGAGTTGACATGGAACTGCCTGCGGCCTCTGGCTACGCCGATCTGGCAGGAGCCGTTAAGGCTGGGAAGGTATCGCAGAAGAACCTGGACGATGCCGTAGCGCGTGTGCTGACGATCAAGTTTCGAGCCGGACTGTTTGAACATCCGCTTGTTGATCCTGACCGGGCCGCAGAGACCCTAGGCAGCAAGAAGCACGGCGAGTTGGCACGCAAGGTGGCGGATGAAGCCATTGTGCTGCTGCAGAACAAGGGCAACGCGCTTCCGCTGGTTCCCGGAAAGATCAAGACGCTTGCTGTGATCGGACCGAATGCGAACAAGAAGCGCCAGGGCACTTACAGCAGCACCCCGCCGTATTCCGTGACGGTTCTCGACGGCATTCGTAAGAGAGTGGGGGATGGCACGAAGGTTGTTTATGCGGAAGGGTGCCGGGTATCTGAACCTGATGCATCGCCGAACTTCAACACGTTCATGCCATACAAGGCGCCCAATGAAGATGCCGATCAGAAGCTGATCAAGGAGGCGGTGGAGGTTGCCCGTTCGGCCGACGAAGTTGTGCTGGTGCTCGGGGGCAATGAAGTCGTTTCTCGCGAGTCGATTGGGCAGATGGTACCAGGATCACCGCCGTCCTACGGGGACTCCGACACGCTCGAACTCCCCGGCCGGCAGAACGAACTGATCAGCGAAATCGCAAAGCTGGGGAAGCCGATGGTTGCGGTGCTGCTGAATGGAAAGGCGTACTCGATTCAGAAGCTCTCTGAGCAGGTTCCCGCGATTGTGGAGGGCTGGTACCTGGGCCAGGAGACTGGCAATGCGATAGCAGATGTGCTGTTCGGCGACGTGAATCCGTCGGGGCATCTTCCTGTGACCATTGCGCGCAACGTCGGGCAGCTTCCGGTGTACTACTACAAGACGCCAGCGGCGCGGCGCGGCTACGTGTTTGACGACAATACGCCGCTGTTTCCCTTCGGCTTCGGATTGAGTTATACGACTTTCAGTTTTGGGAAGCCTTCTCTCGATCGCGACCGAATTTCTGCACGTGAGACAGCGAAAGTCTCGGTTACGGTTACGAACTCCGGCGGTAGAGCCGGCGACCAGGTGGTGCAGATGTACGTGCACCACCCGGTGAGCAGCGTTGTGCAGCCGATCATTGCACTGCGTGGTTTTAAGCGGGTTCATCTGGCGCCGGGAGCTTCGACGACGGTCAGCTTTGAAGTTGGCCCCGATCAGCTGTCCATTCTGGACGCGCAGATGAAGAAGACGGTGGAGGCTGGGCCGGTTGACCTGCTGGTCGGATCGAGTTCCGCGGAGACATCAGCTGTGCGTTTGACGATCACCGAGTAGGTTGATGCGGTCGGTGAGGTTTCAGGTACAGGCTCAGGGCCGGACAACCGCGCCCGGAGACACCCCGGACATTCCTTGTGGGAGGATGTCCGGGGTGTTTTATTGCGTGCTGTAAATGGCTTCGGTCTGATTTTCCCTGATTCGACGCAAGTGATCCGGAGTCTGCGCATTCCGTCTGGAAAGCGCGGAGCGGAGCGGGCTCCATCCAGATGAGAAGATGGAAGAAACGAATTGCTTCAGCCCTATCTGGCCGATCTCGAGATTAACTGTCATTTTTGGCAGTATCAGGGAGTCGGAAACTGCTGAAGAATAAAGACACTATGGCACTGGAAACAGGGGAGGCAGGGCAAGCATCACAGTCAATAGAGAGCAACTTAGATATCCTTTAAGTGGGACAGGACGAAGAGGCTGAGTATGCGCCGTGTGGGGACCTTGGCGGGCTGCTCAACCTCCACGGTTCGGTTGCCCTCTTTTTCAGAGTGAACTTTTCAGGCGATAGCCGAACTGGTGAGTGACGAATTGATACGCTCTTTTAACCGCTTTCTTTCTTTCGGACTTATCGCGGGCTGTATTTTGCTCGTTCCGATTCCGCGCATGCGTGCGCAGATTGGAGGCCCCGTCCCGACAGTAGTTGCTCCTGAAGCTCTCCCGGATGCGCCGCAGTTGCCGTCAAGGGCAACGTCTGCAGAGTCTTCCGACGATCAGCCCGTTGCCGGACAGAGCCGGGGCAATGCGGATGTGAATGAAAGGAAAGAGGGAAGTGCTGAGTTGCACACTGCCGCAGTCGATGCACCACCAGGAAGTATCAGCGGCACAGTCAAGAATGTGAACGGGGGCATCGTCCCCGGCGCGACCGTGGTACTGGAGGGTACCAACCCCGGAGACCGCCGGATCGTTGTGGCCAGCGACAGCGGAGCTTTTGAATTCGACAACCTCAGGCCGGGCACTCCGTATCACATCACCGTAGAAGCCACGGATTTTGAACGCTGGAAGTCGTCGTCCATTGTCCTCAAGCAGGGCCAGTTCTTTCTTCTGATGGACGTTAACCTGAAGGTCACCGGTTCGGAGACTTCGGTGATGGTGTATGCATCCCAGGAGCAGATCGCCACCCAGCAGGTGATTATTGAGGAGAAGCAGCGAGTCTTCGGCTTCATTCCCAATTTCTATGTGACGTATGATCCGCACCCGGTGCCGCTGACAACCAAGCTGAAGTTCAGGCTGGCCTATAAAGCGAGCACTGACCCGGTGGCCTTTTTCGGTATTGCTTTCATGGCGGCTATGTACCAGGCGGGAGACGTGCCGGACTACCAGCAGGGTTGGTTGGGCTACGCTCAGCGTTTTGGAGCGGGCGTGGCGGATACAACAACGGACGCATTCTTCGGCGGCGCCATTTTGCCATGGATGCTGCATCAGGACCCGCGCTACTTCTACCAAGGCACGGGAACGAAGAAGTCACGTGCTTTTCACGCGCTCTCGAGTCCTTACGTTTGTAAGGGAGACAACGGGAAGACGCAGCCGAACTTCTCGAGCCTGGGAGGCGATCTGATCTCCGGTGCGATATCGAACATCTACTACCCCGAGACGAACCGAGGCGCGGGGCTGGTGTTCGAGGGCTTCTTCATCACCACCGGCGTCCGCACGGTTAACGCCGTGATCCAGGAGTTTGTTTTGCGCAAGTTGACGCCCAGCGCGAGGCGGAACAACTAGCGAAGCGCCAGCGCCGCCTATCTGTTGGGCACTCAGCGTTTTGGCCGGTAGAGGGCGAGCGTGAGAAGGCGACTCCCCTGGAGTTCCAGGCCCGGGGTTGACCCTCTCCGAATGGTGCTGGTTATCACTGCAAATTCACCTGAATGGCGCTATGCGTTATGTGGGGCGGTGTTCCTTGAGCCGGGTGAAGGTTCGCTTCGAAGTCAAGCTTATTGCTTTGAGTGCCTTCACCTCGCCGGTCAACGCCAGCCCGTCCGCAGCCCACGAATCTGGGCTTAGGTGCGGGGAAGTCATATATGAGCCAGGTGCACATTGCGAGCCGGCGGGATTTTCTTAAGAGAGCGCTGACGAGTACAGCGCTTCTAAGCGGCACATGTGGCTCCGCGCTGCTGACAGCAGCAGAACCGGGAGCGGCGCAGGCGAAGTCCAAGGTTGTGATTGCCAGGGATGCCCTGTTGCGAGGCACGGGCTCTACGGTGGATTCGCGCCGGATGCTCAGCCTTCTGGACCGCGCCATGCAGGCGCTCTTCGACCGCGATGATCCCGTTGAGAACTGGAGGAGAGTGGTCCGCCCCGGGGATTCGGTGGGACTGAAGGTGAACACTCTCGGAGGGCGCGGCATCTCCAGCAATCTGCAACTGGTGGAAGCCATCTGTGAGCGTTTGCAGGAAGCTGGCATCCGGGCCAAGGACATTGTGGTCTGGGATCGCGACAGCGGCGAGATGGAACGCGCAGGATTTCGCGTGTCGGTGGGTGGTAACGGGGTTCAGTGCTTCGGGACCGATGGAGTGGATTACGAGCAGGATCTTGCGCTGTACGGAAGCGTTGGCAGCCGGTTGTCGAAGATTCTGACGCAACGCACGAATGTACTGATCAATGTCCCGGTGTTGAAAGACCACGATGGGGCAGGCGTAACGATCGCCCTGAAGAATATGTACGGCGTGATTCATAACCCGAACAAGTACCACCCGAACGGGTGCGATCCGTATGTTGCGGACCTGAACATGCTGCCGGAGATCCGGACCAGGATGCGCCTGGTCATCTGCGATGCAACCACGGCCATGTATGACGGTGGCCCGGCATACAAACCGGACCACAGCTGGAAAGAAAATGCCCTGATCGTATCGCAGGATCCGGTTGCGCTGGACTACATGGGCTGGCAGATGATCGAGCGCAAGCGCGCGCAAAAGGGTTTGAAGACACTGGAGGGCGAGGAAAGGGCGCCTCGTTACATCGCGACCGCAGCCGACGCTGAGCATCGGCTGGGCATGAACGATCCCACAAGAATCTCGCGTGTAGAGATATAGCAAGGCGGCGGGTCGGGAGGTTCAACATGTTTCGTCAATCACAGGTGCTGGAAGGCGAGAGCGAGGAAATGCACGGCGCGCGAAGCCAGCCGGGGTGCGGGCTGGATCGCCGTTCGTTTCTGAAGTGCGCCGTGGCTTCGGGAGCGGCGCTGGGAATGGGCGAGTTGGCGCAGCCTGCTGTAGGAAGTCCCTCGGAGGTTGGGCAGCAGAAGCAGGATGATGCGCGATTCATTGTGGAAGCAAGGTTTTATGAGAAGCAGAAGAACCTGAGGATCAAGTGCAAGCTCTGTCCGCGCGAATGTGTTGTGGGAGATCGCGAGCGCGGCTACTGCGGCGTGCGGGAGAATCGCGGAGGGACCTACTATACGCTGGTGCATTCGCGGGTGTGCGCGGCGCACGTGGACCCCATCGAGAAGAAGCCTCTGTTTCACTACCTGCCCGGCACGGTGGCTTTCTCGCTGGCCACGGCGGGCTGTAATGTGAACTGCAAGTTCTGTCAGAACTGGGACATTTCTCAGACGCGCCCAGAGCAGATTCCGGCAAGTTATGTTCCCCCGCAAATGGTTGCGACATTGGCCAAGCAGAACGGCTGCCCGACGATTGCGTACACCTATAGCGAGCCGGTGATCTTCAGTGAATACGTAATGGATGCGGCGGATGCCGGGCATGAAGCGGGCATTCGCAGCATTGTTGTGTCGAACGGATATATCCAAGAGGAGGCGCTGAAGGCCGCGTACGGGAAGATGGACGCGGTGAAGATTGATTTGAAGTCGTTTTCTGAGTCGTATTACCGGAACGTGGTTTCAGGCCAATTGAAGCCGGTGCTGGAGTCGCTGGTGACTCTGAAGAAGCTGGGAAAGTGGACGGAGATTGTTTATCTCGTGGTGCCCACTCTCAATGACAGCGATGCGGAGTTCCGGGGCCTGGCGCAATGGGTGAAGACGAACCTAGGCGTGGATGTGCCGCTTCACTTCACGCAGTTCCATCCTGAATACCTGTTAAAGAACCTGCCAATCACGCCGGTGTCGACGCTGGAGCGCGCAAAGGCGATTGCAGACGCCGAGGGGTTGCACTACGTGTATATCGGCAATGTGCCGGGACATCCGTCGCAGAACACCTACTGCCCGAAGTGCCGTCACATGCTGGTGGAGCGCGTAGGATTCACGGCGAGCAAGGTGCTGATTCGCAAGAACGGCTGCCCCTTCTGCCATCAGCCGATCCCGGGCATTTGGAACGCATGAGGGCGAAAAGGAGGTTGTCGCCATGAATGTTACTGGTAGCTTGAGTCTGTATTGCGTCACGGCTCAATTCGTCGCGCTGATGGTGTTGCTTCCGTTGCAGCACGTTCGCGCTGCGAGTCCGCCAAAGGTGAGGCAGCCGGGAGTTGCGGGCAGCTTTTATCCGGCTGACCCCAAGGTGCTTTTGGCGATGATGGATGACATGCTGGCGCGTGTGACTGCGCCGCCGATTCAGGATCCGATTGTTGCCGTAGTGGCGCCGCACGCGGGTTATCCGTACTCTGGTCCGGTGGCTGCCTATACCTACGCGGCGCTGAAGGGACACAAATATGCGCGCGTGGTGGTGATTGCGCCGTCGCATTATGAGGCATTCAACTTTACGTCGGTGTATGAGGGAGATGCTTATGCCACTCCGCTGGGAACGATCCAGGTGGACACGGCCTTTGCAGGGAAGTTGGCAAAGATGAGCTCGACCATGCGGCTCTCCAGCCGGGGGCACGATCCGACGGCTGCGGGCGCGGAGCACGCGATTGAGGTGCAGTTGCCGTGGTTGCAGCGGGTTCTGGGTGAGTTCACACTAGTGCCCATTGTGATGGGAAATCAGGACTACGAAAACAGCCGTGCTTTGGGAACGGCCCTTGCAAAGTTGATCGAGGCGGAGAGCAAGGATGGCGCCACGCTGATTGTGGCGAGTTCCGATTTGTCGCACTATCACACCTACAACGAAGCCGTGACGATCGACCACAAGACGCTGAATGCGCTGCATGCCTGGGACTACTTGAGCATGTCGCGCAATTTTGAGGAGCGGATTTGGGAGGCCTGCGGCGGTGCGCCGATTGTTGCCACGATGATTGCTGCCGAGAAAATGGGGGCAAAGAAGGCGGAAGTTCTGAGGTATGCAAACTCGGGCGACGTTACAGGGGACCGCTCGCGTGTGGTGGGTTATAGTGCGGACGTCTTTGTGAAGGCATCGAATGAGAAGCAGGAGGAAAAGGCCTTCTCACTGAATGAGCAGCAGAAGAAGGAACTGCTCGCGCTGGCTCGCAAGTCTGTGGAGCATGCAGTGGCAGAGAGAACGCCATTTCAGCCACCGGCGAGCGCGGACGATGTGCTGAATCAGGAGTACGGCGCGTTTGTGACGCTCCGCGAGGCGGGTGCACTGCGCGGGTGCATTGGCTATACGTCAGCGATGAAACCGCTTTACCTGACGGTGCGGGATACGGCCATGCTGGCGGCGCTGCGTGATCCGCGATTCCAGCCTGTGAGTGCTTTTGAGTTGCCGCGACTCGAATACGAAATCTCTGTCCTCTCTCCGCTTCGGCGTGTTACGGACATTGAGCAGATCAAGGTGGGCGAGGACGGCTTGTTGATGAAGAATGGCTCGAATGAAGGCCTTCTGCTTCCACAGGTGCCGGTGGAACAGAAGTGGAATCGAGAGAAGTTTTTGGAACAGACGTGCGTCAAGGCGGGTATGCCGCCCAATTGCTGGAGTGATGAGAACACGGATATTTTCAGATTTACTGCGGTGGTATTCGGCGACCACAAGCTGTGAGCGGCTGCGTGCTGGATACGATCAGCTCGGCTGGGCGTACAACGTTATGCTGTTGCTGGATGCACTGTCATGGCACCAGGCGATCGCCTAATAGCGTCATTCACGCTGGGGTGTGGGCAGATGTGATTCAACATTCACTGCCGAGAGGCAGTCATCCGCCCAGGAATTCCCGTCTTAGGTTCTCCAATTCTTAGACTCAAGACCGGTCAAATCCCCCAAGACTGCACCCAGTGCGCGAATGCATGCCAAGAAGCAGTTGGTCCGATGAAGCGGGTCATCTGTCCCATAAAGATGAGAAAGGCGCTTCCGCATATCGTCGCGCGATGAATCCTGCGCGACGACCACAAGTCGTATGCGGCGAGCAAAAGGAGAAAGACATAGGTCGCGGCATAGGCTGCGTAAAATTGATGAAACAGAATCGAGATATGCCAGCGATTGAATGCGGCCCGCGTGATGCATGCGGTAGCGATGATAATCAGACGCTTGTGCGCAGCCGCATTCCTGCGAAGCGCGTAAGCGAACCCGGCGAGCACTGCAAAAGCGAAGGCATCGGTAAATGTGATTGAGAGAAGGCCCAGCACTGCCTCAGAGTTCGGATTGCCCTTCACCCGCATCGCCAAATCGGCGCCCGTGAGCACCACGGAGACGACCATTGCACATGCCAGAACGAACCCCGCCACGCCGAGATTGCGGTGCCAACGAACCTTGCGTGCGGAGATAAACGACGTCTGAACCACGAGCAGGAGCATCCAGGTGGTGAATATCACCGCATGAATGTGCACGATCCGCGACGGCAGAGGAGCTCGAAGACCACCAGCCAGGTAGTAGGTGGGTGCGAACCCGATCGCCGCGACCGCCACGAGGAGCACGGCCATCGCAAGGAAGAATTGACGGTCGTACTTTCGCTCAGCCAGCCGCTTCGACGGGTTGGCCGGGATTTCTGCCACGGTTGCCATTTGGTCCTTTCACATGCGGCCATACGACTGAGTTTGAAATCTGGAGGACGGGAGAAAGCAATATATCATGCCGAGCGATCATGAGATTTCTGGCCAAAGTTGCAGGTCGCGGCCGGATGGTAGGTTGCCGGACGATCGCCTAAAAGCGTCATTCACGATGAAGGTGTGGGCAGATGTCATTCAACATTAACCGCCGAGTAGGCGGTGATAGGTCCGCAATCAATGCGCGCAGCTGAAGCGTTGATCGCCATTGCGATTGACTGAGAATTGCTCATGCAACCGCGGACTGCGGCCAGACAGCGGCCATCAGCGTGAGGGCGGTGATGTCGTCCTCTTGGCCGAACTGCTTCGCAGCCCGGGCGATTTGGTCGGCGGTTTGGGTGGAAATGCTCGCGGTGCGCTCAAAGCCAAAAAGTGCACCGGTTTTGTCCCGCGCCTCGACCACCCCATCGGTGACCAGAGTGACCTGTTGGCCCGGTGCAAGGTGGAATGTGGACTCACGGTAGATGGCCTCAGCAGCGAGCCCGAGCGGCAGGCCGTTCTCAATCTCCAGCTCTTTGCCAGCAAGATACGGCGCAATGTGCCCGGCGTTGGCGATGGTGAGTGTGCCGTCAGCGTCGGCTCTCAAAGCAAGGCACGTCGTGAAACCGCCATTGGATCGCGCCAGCATGCGCTGGTTCATTGCGGCGAGAATCTCGTGCGGCGACTGCGTGTAATGCGCGAGGGTGCGAAAAGTGCCCACGAGCAGAGACACAGTCATGGCGGCCGGCATTCCTTTGCCGCTGACGTCGCCAATGACGATCAGCGCGCCCCCGTTTGCAGTGGCGACGATTTGGTAGAAATCGCCGCCGACCTCACCTGCCGGGCTGTAGGCGGACTCGAAGACGAAGCCGGGGATCGAGGGGTTCTCGGACGGAACCAGAACTTGCTGGACGGTACGTGCCGATTCGATTTCGTTGACATGGCGCTCTTCGTCGCGGCTGGTGCGGGCAAAGCGCAAGACGAGGATGGCGAGAACCGCAGCTAGAGAGAGGAAGTCGGCAAGGGACTCGACGGAAAAGGTGAAGGGCCAGGTGATAAAGGAGCTGTAACGGTCCTGCCACAAAAGAGCGAGCGCGTAGTGGCCGGTAGTTTGGAAAAGGAAGATCACGCCCGCGAATAACACTGCGCAGATATTGAGGGCCTGCGGCCCGAGCAGCAGGCGGGCATCGAGAACGCCGCGCCGCGCAGGAATCCAGATCAGAAGCAGTGCCCCGGCCAGTGCTGGGATATACAGCAGATAAGCAAGAAGGATAAAGGCGGCGGCGGGGATCCAATGAAATATGAATAGAACATACGACAGCGGAGCGGCCGCGCCGAACGCAACGGTCACTCGGTAAAGGCTGCGGCGCGGTTCTTTCAGGAACGTGACGATGAAAGTGGGCCAGCAGATATTGAACACCAAGTACCCCAGGCCATTCCAGGTCCGGAAGGCCCGAAATCCAATAGCATGCGCACTTGGGTAACTGAAGTTCAGTGCTAGTGCGGCGAGGCCGAGTTCCATGAAGGCAAACCAGAGATACTCGAATTCCCCTGGGCGCAGCAGAAAGAGCCCGAGCCCTGCGAAGAAGGCAAGCAGGCATGCGGCGAAGAGGAAATTCCAGCCGGAAACGCCGATTAAGTTGTCGTTGATATGAAGGTCTCTCTGCCTCTCAAGAAGCTGAACATCGCCGATCACCAGCGCCGCGCGCAGCCCGGCAGGTATGAAGGTGTTGTAGGGCAGGTGCCAAAGCCGCAATGCAACTTGAACGGGCCGGCCGGCGGGAATCAGATCATCCGGAATCGGATAGACGGGATCGACGCCGTCAGCCCTATGGATTTCCTTCCTCATCGGCGACATACCGCCCTGCCTGTTCACAAGGTGTCCACCGACGAAGATCTCGTAACTGTCGGTGGGAGACGGAGCGTAGAGACCCAGATGAGGATGGCCTGGGGGGACGACAATCTGGAACCTGTACCAGGCGAAACCGCTGTCGACCTTGTAGCCCTGTTGGCTCCATGGCTGATCCATCCTCAGCAGGGGCCATTGCGAGTCGTCGAAGTTGGGATCGGACCAATGCGGATCATCGCCCGTGTGGAAGCGGGAAAAGCCGCGAAGTTCGGAGATCGGAACACGGTCCGATTGGAGATCGAAGACCTGCGCGGAGGCGGAGACCGAGGAGATGATCAGGAACGCAAAGAGGTCTATTCGACGCACAAGGCCCCCTGGAATCGCTGGTAGTACGATCATTTCACAGGGAGAACACGATGCGCAAAAAGTAAAAAGGGCCCATGAGCACTGAGCCGCTCACCTATCTCATTCCTCCCGGCGGGTCGGCTGGCGCTGGGGCAATGCGGCCATCGTGAATTCGGTGTCGTTCAGTGTGGATCGTGGGCAAGCGGGCAATTACTGGTTAGATTTAGATTGAATGCATTAGCAAATGGAGTTACCGGCCAGATAAACCCATTTTGAAGGCGACGGAGGATGCCGTTGCGACTACCAATCGCTCCAAATTATCGTCGTGGTTCTGAACGGCCGATGACCCACGGATTTTACAGACAATGTTCGAGCGCACCCTACCACTCAGCACGCGATCTATACGGCCTCAAAGTAATCAGCCGTAGATCTTGCCCGGCGCTCCAGACTCATCGCTGATTATGCACGCCGAATGGCATTCAAGCAATGATTGATTACCTAAAGGGATCATCTCTTTCCGATTTCCAGTGGCGAGAGAGCGCATCGAACTGGCATACTCACGAATACTGAGCGAGGGTAGGACCTTCAAAGCGGCCTGCACCTTTCCGTTGCACGGGACCGCCTTCTTGCATTCTCAACACCTTTCGCCTTGAATCCTCGTCTGCGAGCTACTTTCGCTACCTGATTTTGGAAACCGCCGTCTGTATACACAGCCAGAACGGTTTCCAATCCGGAGCTATACAGACAAGGATCGGCCGCATGTACGCGAGAAAGTACGTTGGAGAACGACTGTTCCGGAGCTCCGGTCGGGTCAAAGAAAGACACGCGCTGCAGCATATTTCCAATCTTCTTGCGTTCCTTCTACTGGTCACTTTCGCAGCTTGTGCGAGCGGGCAGATTTCTCCCGGCCCTCTGGTGCGTGCGCATCAAAGCCTGAGCGGGGGTGCGAACTGCGTCAAATGTCACGAGGTCAATACAAAGGCGCCAACGTTCCGGTGCGCAGATTGCCACAAGGAAATTGCCTCGGAGATTCAGCAGAACAAGGGACTGCACGCAACATTTCCCCGCTCCGGCCTGCCAGGCCAGGCATGCGTGAAATGCCATTCGGATCACAACGGGACGGATTTTCAAATGATTCACTGGAATCCGACTCCGCAAGGTTTTAATCACACCGCAACAGGCTTTCTTCTGGACGGCAAACACACGGGAATCACTTGCCGCGCGTGCCACACGGCGCAGCACATTGCCGCACCGGCGCGTGCGCTGCTGACGAACAAAGATCTGAATCGTACGTGGATGGGGCTCTCGCCGGGCTGCGTTACCTGCCATGAGGACAAACACCAGGGGCGCTTTGGCACGGAATGCGCGCGGTGTCACTCGACCACCGACTGGAAGGCAGCGCGCATTGAGGAACAGGGATTCGACCACTCGACAACCCGGTATCCATTGACCGGTGAGCACCGGCATGTTTCATGCAAGAGTTGTCATACGCCCGGGACGGATGGCAAGCCGCGCTACGCGGGATTGGCGTTCACCAGTTGCTCAGACTGCCATCGAGATCCCCACAAGGGTGAGTTCAAAGAGGGATGCAACTCCTGCCACTCGACTTCAACATGGAAGAAGTCGGAGTTCGTCACAAAATTCGATCACTCGAAGACAAACTTCCCCTTGATGGGCAAGCATCTCGACGTACCCTGCTTGACCTGTCACCAGGGTGGAGACTTCAAGACGCCGATCCCACATGCCGCATGCGCCGACTGCCATAAGCCCGATCCTCATGGAGGCCAGTTTGCCCAGCGCGCCGACGGAGGGCGTTGCGAGAGCTGCCACACCGTACAAGGCTGGAGCCCGTCGACCTTTGCCGCCGCCGAACATGCGAAAACGAAATTCCCACTCGCATTCCCTCACGAGAAGGTGGGGTGTGCGGCCTGTCATAAACCTGCGGGAAAGCAGACGCAGTTCAAGATCAAGTTTGCGCAGTGCGTCGACTGCCACAAAGACGAACACGAAGGACAGTTTGCGACCGCACCGTGGCGCAATCGATGCGAGCAATGCCACACAGGGGCGACCTTTCACACATCGAGCTATACGCTGGCACAGCACCAGAAATCCAACTTTCCATTAACAGGCGGACATTTAGCGATCGCCTGCATCGACTGTCACAAGCCGCCGGCCGGCTCCAGGCCGACGCCGTATCACTTTGTCCAGACCACATGCACCACATGCCACGAAGATATCCATAAAGGCCAGTTTGCCGCGCGCATGGCGACGAAGGACTCCACTGGAAGATCGCTTGGTTGCCTGGCTTGTCACTCGACGAAGGAGTGGAAGGATCTGGCAGGGTTTAACCACGAGCAAACGCGGTTCCCGCTGATCGGATCACATCGGGCCGTGGCGTGCGCGGAGTGCCACAGGCCACCCAACCTTGAGCTGACGATGCGCCACGTGGACTTTGCGGGTGCGCCAATCAAGTGCGCGGAGTGCCACGAGAATCCCCACGCGGATCAATTCGGCGTGCGTGCCGGCGACTGCGCCGCGTGCCATAACACGAACAAATGGCGTCCGTCGCTCTTCGATCACGACACGACAGCCTTTCCCCTGAAGGGCGGACACGAGAACGTGGCATGTTCCGCCTGTCACACACTGCGCAAGGAAGCACACGGTCATGTGGTCCTCTTCTACAAGCCAACACCGACCCGCTGCGATGATTGCCATGGCGTAAAGGTTCCCCTTCACACTCCACCGCATGCGCCTGCATGAAGATGACGAAAACTTAATCCAGCGGTAACGTGTTTCGGCGCGGTTTTCGATAGACCGCTCGATTGCCCTGTTGTACTCTGAAGTTCGTCGCGGCGCCGCTTCCCGAACGATCGGACCCGCGTCAATACAAACAGACTGAAGTGCTGCATAGTTCATTGCCTTAGACCAATATCCGCCGGACACCCTGCCCGCTAGAGGGCGCCCGCGCCATCCGCCGAAGCCCGCTCACCGCTTCGCTGGCCGCGCAAGAGAATCTCCCGGTCGAAACGATTACCCAGAGCTGCTGATTCATTGTGCTGCGGAGAATCCTGCGCGCGTTGTGGGCGTAGCGTCCTCTTGCCAGACCAACGCAATGCGGTACCTCGTCCGAGCGCATGAAGAGCACCGGACGCACTTTTGTCTATGTGCACGAGAAAGTTTCGTCACACGAGCTTGCGCAAGGTGCGCCGGATGGCGCGGAGCGAGCAATGAGACGCTGTCGCTGGATTTTCACGGGCCTTGCTGCTTTGCTCCCTTTGCTCGCTGGAGCAGCGCTGGAGATAGCGCAAGAGAACCCGCGCCCGGCCGTTGGTGGACCGCAGGCAAAGGTCACAAACCCTCATGGCCCCATCTCGATGCCGTGCCAGGAGTGTCACACCTACACCGCATGGAAACCCATCCGTTCAAACCCTGAATTCAATCACGACCTGACCGGCTATCCGCTACGCGGAATGCATGAGAAGGTCGCATGCACGCGATGCCACACCAGCCTGGTCTTCAATAAAGTGAGCACCCACTGTGCCGACTGCCACGCGGACATTCATCGCCGCCAGTTCGGCGCCAATTGCGAGAGCTGTCACTCCGTAAAAGGCTGGCAAGTAGCCACCAGCCAGATTCGTGACCACCAGAATCGCTTTCCATTGGTGGGCGCGCATGCGCTCCTGCAGTGCAATGACTGCCACAAGAATGCGGCCGTCGGGCAGTTCACCGGACTCTCTACTGCCTGCTACACATGCCACCAGAAGGACTATCAGACCCAGGTTTTCAATCACGTGAGCGCAGGATTTCCGACGACTTGTGAAAACTGCCACACGATGGACACCTGGTTCAACGCGAAGTTCGATCATCTCAAGGTGACCGGCTATGCGCTCACCGGTACACACGCAACCCTCCCCTGCACGGCCTGCCATCTGAACAACGTGTACAAAGGAACGCCCGCTACTTGCTATGCCTGTCATGCGAGCGATTTCATCAACAGTAACAATCCGCCCCACGCGCAGCTTGGGCTTCCGCACGACTGCGGCACGTGCCACACAACAACAAACTGGCTGAATGCTAAATTCGACCATGCCGTCTATGCCAATTACCCGCTGACCGGTATGCATGCCACGCTGAGTTGTACGCAATGCCACACCAACAACAACTACACGTCTACGCCGACCAATTGCTACTCATGCCACAAAGCCGATTACAACAGCACAACGAATCCCAATCACGTTTCCTCGGGATTCCCCACCGACTGCTCGATCTGTCATACAACCAGCGGGTGGAGTCCGTCGTCGTTCAATCACAGCAACACCGCGTTTCCTCTCACCGGCGCGCACACAACGCTTGCCTGTTCGAGCTGCCACACGAACAACAACTACACGACGCTGCCAACAACTTGTTATGGATGCCACCAGACGGACTGGAATGGAACCAACAATCCGAATCACGCATCTGCTGGCTTTCCAACCACCTGCAATACGTGCCACACAACAACGTCGTGGGCGGGCGCCAGGTTCAATCACAACAACACGCCATTCCCTCTGACGGGCGCGCATACGACCGTTGCCTGCACTCAATGCCATATCAACAACGTCTTTGCGGGCACGCCCACCGACTGCTACTCCTGCCATAAGGCCGATTTCACGTCGACGACTAATCCAAACCACGTAACCGCTGGATGGCCGACGACCTGTACAACGTGTCACACAACGACGGCATGGCTCCCGGCCACTCTGCCGGCAAGCTACCACACGTTCTTCCCTATCAATCACGGCAACGCGAACGGGGTGTGCGCCACGTGCCACACCAATTCGTCTGACTATTCGATCTTCCAGTGCACAGGCTGCCATACGGCTGCGGCCACCAATCCGCGTCATAGCGGCGTTTCCGGCTATGTGTACAACAGCGTCAACTGCTACGCGTGCCATAAGAGCGGTGGAGGAGGATAGACATGGCCCGAAGAATGATTCCGGTCTTGATACTCATCGCTTCACCGTGGAGTATCGCGCAAACGCAGGATGCAGCGACAACGCAGACCGGTGTGGAACAAGCAGTGCTCCACCCCGAGTTTCATGTGCGCTACATCAGCGGTACCAACGTGTACATTGATGGCGGTCGCGACTCCGGGCTGACCGAAAACACGCAGCTCGTCTTGAAGCAGGATCCGACTCGGCCAGACACAGATTCCGGCAACAAGCCTCTCGCGCCAGGGATCATTGCTCGCTTGACGGTGATCTCCGTAGCATCAACATCAGCAGTGTGCGAGGTCAGTGCCTCTACGCGCGATTTGACCACAAGCGATCTGATCACGCTGCCCGACGACGAAGTCGAAAAGTTGGTAGAGAAGCACACGCTCGGCAATACCCGCCAGTATCCGATGGTCATCAGCTTCAGCGAAGGAGATCCGCTCGACGAAGACGTGCGTGATCAGCTCCCACGTCCGCCCTTGCCTGAAGTAAACCAGGTACGAGGCCGCATCGGCTTTGATGTCAGCACGATTCGCCAACTCGGCCAGACACCGTCTACATCGAACGCTTACGGCATGGTATTCCGCGCTGACTTTACGCGCCTCTTCGGCACGCATTGGAACCTGAACGGATACTGGCGCGGACAACTGCGTACCAACTCCTCCGCCTCGCAGGCCACGCTGCAGGACCTCATGAATCGCACATACCTTATGAGCATCACGTATGTGAACCCTGATTCGCATTGGACGGCGGGCATCGGCCGCCTGTACATCCCCTGGGCCAGCAGTTTGGAGTCGATCGACGGCGCCTACACGGGCAGGCAGTTTGCAGCGAATGCTGTGCTCGGCGCATTTGCCGGATCCACACCCGACCCCGCCTCGTGGAACTACAACCCTCAGCGGCGTATTGGCGGAGTCTTTCTCAACGTACATGGTGGCAGCTTCGAAACCTTTCACTACTCCACTACCGCAGGCGTTGGTGTTGACATTCTCAAGTGGACGGTGAATCGCCCGTTCGCATTCACAGAGAACAATTTCTCCTTCAAACATTTGTTCTCGCTCTACCACTCCATGCAGATCGATCGGCCAACGGCGAATCCGTCAATGTCCCCTGTTGGGACGGGACTGGGCCAGAGCCTTCTCTCGCTGCGTGTACAGGTGCACCCGCGAGTCGTCCTTGACCTCACCGACACCTACTTTCGCGATGTGCCAACCTACGACCCCACGCTTGTTGGCACGGGTCTGCTCGACAAGTATCTCTATCAGGGTCTAAATGGCGGCGCGCGCATCGAGTTCCCCCGCCACATCACGGGCTACTTTACGCTGGGGCAGAGCAGCGACTCGACAGACTCCAAGACTTCGATGAATCGCCTTTTCGGCGTCACCATGTCGAACATCTGGAAGACGGATCTGCAAGCGGACCTGCGTTACTCGAAATTTGATAGCGCCGTTGCCTCCGGCACCTACACAATGTTCACCGTGTCGCGCGACCTCTTGGATAACCTCCGCCTCAATCTGCAGACTGGGCGCTACGCCTACACGTCGCCGGTGGCCGCCAGCAGCGCCTCTTCCTTTGTGAACGTCTTCTTCGACACGAACCTCGGCGCGCGACTTTTTCTTGAGAGCATGTTCACAATGCAGCGCGGTGGCACGTTCGACTACAACCAGTGGACGACGACCGTGGGCTACCGCTTTGACAATCGCGCCTCACGGCGAAAGGAGGCCCATGCGAGTCATCCCTAAATTGTTTGTGCCCGCCCTGCTTTTGGCTGCGGCCGCCCCAATCTGCCTTGCAGCGGCCCCGCAGGACCCAGTAGTTTTAGCGCAGAAGCAGATTACCGCGTATCTCACGCAACTCGCCGATCTGCACTGCACCGAAGCCGTGACGCAGGAGAAACTCGATGGCAACAGTCACGTCGAGCTATCCGAACGGTCCCAGTTTGACTACCTGATCATGATGAACGGCGACGCGGACAACTTTCAGTTGAATGAGACGCGTGTCGAAACACCGGGCAATCGCCACAAGCTGATATCGAAACCGATGCTGATTACAAATGGCGTGCCGACCTTGCTCCTGGTCTTCCATCCGTACTATCGCGATGGGTTCACATTCGAGACACGCCCCGAGGAGTTGATCAGTGGCCGGCGCACGATTCCCATTCATTTCGCCCACATTCAGGGACATCGCACGCCAGTAGCGCTGGCGCTTCGCGGCCGTGAGTACCCGCTCGATCTGGAAGGGACGGCATGGCTCGACGAATCCTCGCAACAGGTCGTTCGTATGGAAGCAGCGCTTCAACACGACATGGTCGATGTCGGATTGCGCTCTCTTTCGATTCACGTGGACTACATGCCAACCGTGCTCGCCGGCCAGAACGTGCCCGTCAATCTGCCCTCGGTCGCAATCGTCGAGGTTACAACGCCGCGTCAGCACTGGCGTAACACGCACGCCTTCAATCGCTATCGCGGCTTTTCGACCGACGTGGAGCAGGATCCAAACGTGAAGATCCATCCCGACACGACTGCTGCCAACGGTGAGAAACCGTCCGAACCTGGTCAACAAGGAGCCCCCACGCAACCATGAGCTCATCCATCCTCCAGCCCGAATCGTACTCTGCCATTGGCCGAACCAGCGGCAAGATGGGTGCGCACAAGGTGCGCGTCGCAATCGCGGCTGCGGCATCGATTATGTTACTTGTCACGATTGCCATCTATGGCGCGAGCTACTATCTGCTCCCGATCGAACAGCGCCCCTACTCCGATAAACATGCGCTGCTCCGCCCCAGCGGAACAATCGGAATCAAACTTGGCATTCTTGGAACGGTGCTGTTCTGCATCATCTTTCTGTATGCGTTGCGCAAAATCATTCCATGGCTCGGGCGCTTCGGTACTGCGCGCCAGTGGATGGACTTTCATATCGTCGCTGGAGTTTCAGCGCCTGTCATCATTGCTTTTCACGCTTCGTTCAAGTTCCAGGGCATAGCCGGTGTCGCATTCTGGATCATGCTCGCCGTAGCGCTAAGCGGCATTGTCGGTCGCTATCTTTACGCGCAGATCCCGCGCTCGCTCACCGCCGCTGAACTCTCATTTGCAGAGCTGGAGGCCGGAGAGCGAGAACTTGCTGAGGCGCTTGTGGGCCAGTCGCTCTATTCTCCTGAGCAGCTCAACCGTGCGCTCTTCGTGCCGTCGAGCGAGCATATCAGGCGCATTGGGCCACTGCGCGCTGTGGCAGAGATGATGGCGCTCGATCTTGGGATGCCTTTCCGAATGGCCGCGCTGCGTCGCCAGTCCTGCAACTTCTCGCAGCGGTTACGTTCGCTGGGTGGTTTGCGATCCACAGGAAATGTGGAGGTAGAGCGAATCGTACAGCTCGTCCGCCGCAAATCCTCGCTTTCACGCAGCATCGTGTTTCTCGGTCAGACACAGCGCGTCTTTCATCTTTGGCACGTGATCCATCGTCCTTTCAGCTACGCGTTTGCCGTCCTTGCAGTCCTGCACATCGTAGTGGTGATGGGTCTGGGATTCGGCGGGATAGGGCTCCGTTAAGCGATGGACACTCTGATTACATGGCTGATTGCCGGATGCGTACTCGGATTCTTCTTCGTTCGCAACTGGCGTGTGCATAAGCGCAAGGAGGTTGAAGCCCTTGCCAACACAGGTCGTGATGCGCTGGACTCCCACGGGCCGCGCGCACAGCACCCACGAATTGCAGTCGACTCTTGCATAGGATGCGGCGCCTGCGTAGTTGCCTGCCCGGAAGGCGACGTGCTGGCACTGATCGAAGGCAAGGCAACAATCGTGAAGGGACATAAGTGCATCGGCCACGGCCTTTGCGCGGAGGCTTGCCCGGTGGGCGCAATCGAGATGGTGATGGCAGCGCCCAGCGCACGCGCCGATCTACCCGCTCTCACGACGGAAGGTGAGTCCAGCGTCAAGAATCTGTTCATTGCAGGAGAACTTGGCGGGCTGGCCCTGATCAAGAATGCGGTCAATCAGGGGCGCGACTGCATCGATGTCATTGCGCAACGTCTGCATAAGCAGGACCGCAACGGCGAACAAGTCTGGGACGTAATCATCGTGGGTGCAGGACCGGCCGGAATCAGCGCTTCCCTGCGCGCTTCCGAGCGCGGGTTGCGTGCGTTGACGCTGGAACGCGAAGCCGTGGGCGGCACAGTCTCAAAGTATCCCCGCGAAAAGCTCGTCATGACCAGCCCCGTGGAGTTTCCCTTGCATGGGCGATTCAACAAGACCACGCTAACGAAGGAAGAGCTGCTCGCATTCTGGGACAATATCATGCAGCGCACCGATCTCAACATCCGGACCGGCGCAGTTGTGGAAACTGTGCTGAGGCAGACGAACGGGTTGTTTGCTCTGCGCACGGCGCAGCAGACCTACCTCGCGTACGCCGTCGTACTGGCGCTTGGACGCGCAGGCACGCCGCGCAAACTCGGCGTGAAGGGCGAGGAACTACCCCACGTGCTCTATCGCCTGATTGAAGCCGATCACTACACGGGCAAACACATCCTCGTCGTTGGCGGTGGCGACAGTGCTGTCGAAGCCGCTATGGGACTGGCCCGGCAACGCGGTAATCGCGTCACGCTCTCGTACCGTCGAACTGAGTTCAGCCGATTGAAGGACCGCAACGCCAAGCGCATCGCCGAGCATGTGGCTTCGGGCAAAGTCGACGTGCGCTTCAGCTCTTCGCCGGTTGAGTTTCGAGTGGGTAGCGTCTTGCTTGAACAGGAAGGCCGCATCGAGGAACTGCCCAATGACTTTGTGTGGATCTTTGCCGGCGGAACACCGCCCACGGAGTTTCTGAAAGCTGCCGGTGTTGCCTTTGGATCGGCCGAACCCGCGGTCGTCTCGCAGTTGGCGACTCAGTGAAAGGAAGAGGACATTGACACCTCGCAGACTGCTTTACCTTGTTGCCCTTCTTCTGCAACTCGGCTCATTTCCGCTGAGCGCAGCCACCTTTCGCGGCACTGTTACAAACAAAACGCACAACAAGCCATCGCCCGGCGATACGGTCACTCTCGTAAACGTGCAGGCGGGAATGAGCGATGCTACTTCGACCGCGACAAATAGTGCCGGAGAATATTCGCTGAATGCTCCTGGCGTTGGGCCGTACTTGATTCGCGTGAGCCACCAGGGCGCGACGTACTTCATTGCAGCGCCAGAGGGCGGTGCCAGCGGTGATGTAGGCGTTTACGATGTCGCGCCCAAGGTGGACGGAGTAGCCATCGACGTCGACATGCTTCTCATTGAGGCGGGCGGTGGTGTGCTGCGCGTTCAGGAGCGTTACCTGGTGCGCAATACCAGCCTGCCACCGCGCGCGCAGTTCAGCAGCAACACGTTTGAGATCGCGCTTCCTCCAGAGGCCGAACTCGACGGCGCTTCCGCCACACGGCCAGGTGGAATGGGCACGATCACGCGCCCGGTGGCGGTGGGCACAAAAGGACACTACACCTTCAACGTGCCGATCCAGCCTAATCAAGGAGAAAAGGAGACGCTGTTTGAAGTGCAGTATCACCTTCCGTACAATGGCCGCTATACCTTCACGCCGCAGTTGCAGTTGCCTGCAGACAATCTCGTGGTCTATGTTGCACCTGGTATTAAGTTCTCCGGCGCCGAGGGAGCTGAGTTCCGCCGTACGCACGAAGATCCGCGCGTGGAGACGTATGTAGCAAAATCTATACACCCTGGTCAGTCACTTCGCTTTACGGTGGCTGGCGAAGGCCAGATGGCGCGCGACGCGCAAGGCAATGGGATGGGCGCACAAGGAGGTGCCGGCGACACCGGTGCAGCCGACGCGTCCGCACGGCCCGGCGGCGGAATTGGCGCACCCATCGGAACGCCCGATCCGCTCACGCGTTACAAGTGGTGGATTCTTACCGGACTAGCGCTGCTGCTGGTCGCCGGCGCCGCGTTGCTTCCTCGCACGCGTGGCGCGGCCGTAGCGCATCAAACGGCTCCGGTTGCACCGAGCGCGACGGAGCCTACCGTAAGATTGCCACCCGGCAAGACGCAGGTGGAAGCGCAGTCAACGTGTGTCAATGTGCTCTTGACGGCCATAAAAGAGGAACTCTTCGCCATCGAAAGGGAGAAGCTGACAGGCACAATCTCGCACGACGAATACGCAACAATAAAGGCAGGATTAGAAGCCATGCTGAGGCGTGAATTAGCGCGTACAAAGCGCTCCTGATCACAATTGCATTCGCAATCATCCGCCCCTTATGTGCCAGTCGAAAGCAAGTCCGTGACCTTTGGCTTCCACACCGCACTGATAGCTCAGAAAGCGTTCAAAAGCGCCACTTTGAAGCTTCAGTACCACAATCGACTGGTCATCTTCGCAGGGCTGCCATCTCCTCCGCCTGCACCTGCTCGGTTCTGGCCGAAGACCAACATCCGATGTGGTTCAGAAATCCCGGGGCCCATCAACACCAGGATCGGAGAATTCGCGCGCTTTGTTGCAGCGTGATATCCTCCACAGTTCAATGCCGCCCGTGGAGCAGTTCCATCGGCGAATATCCTGCATCGGACAGCAACTCTTCGAGGTTCTTACCCAAGATCCCGGACATGGATCGGGACGAAAGCCAGGGGCGGGACATGAAAGACACACTGGGAGTTTTGCTTGCGGGTGATGCCGGCGAACGCCTGCTTCCACTTACGCAGAATCGGGCTAAGCCGGCTGTTCCCTTTGGTGGGCACTATCGGATCATCGACATCACACTTTCCAACTGTATCAATTCGGGCCTGCGCAGGCTGTTCATCCTTACTAAATCCAAGGCCCTTTCGCTGCATCGTCACATTCGTGAAGGATGGACGGGGATCATGGCCCAGGAGCTGGGCGAGTTCTACGAGGCTTTGCCTCCCATGCAACGCATGGGCAACAATTGGTACATGGGCAGCGCCGATGCCGTGTATCAGAACATCTACTCTATCGGCAGCGAGCAACCCAAATACGTGCTTATTCTTAGCGGCGATCACATCTACAAGATGGACTACCGCCGCATGCTTGAGCATCACAAGAGGACCAATGCGGAGTTAACAATCGCTACGTTGCCGGTGTCGCCTGATGAGGTATCCAGGTTTGGGGTCTTTGACGTGGACCGGTCGGGCGAGATTGAAGGCTTCCAGGAAAAGCCAGCAAACACCAGTTTCCGCTCGCCATTCGACGTCGACTCGGTGGAAGCATCGATGGGCATCTACATTTTCAACACCGAGATTCTGTTGAAGGCGCTCATTGAGAACGCGGAGGATCCGAAGTCAGATCACGATTTCGGCCGTAATATTCTGCCCAATCTGTTGGGTAAGAAGAAAATGATGTCCTATAGATTTGTGGACGAAAACAAGAAGCAGGCTCTTTACTGGAGTGATGTGTGTACGCTGGAATCCTACTACGAAGCCAACATGGACCTGTGCTCCGTAGCTCCTGTGTTCAACCGAGCTGGCCTATCCGAACCCGTGTTCGCCAATATCCACCGGCCAAGTTTGTGTTTGGCGAGGCAGGTCGTCTAGGTATAGCGGTGGACTCGATCATCACCGCTGGTGTCATCATTTCGGGCGCAAAAGTATCAGACTCTGTATTCTCGCAGGATGTGCGCGTCAACTCGTACTCTGAAGTAGACAATTGCATCGCCTTCTCCCACGCTAACATTGGCCGTCATTGCCGAATTCGGCGCGCCATTATCGACCGTCACGTCCAGATTCCCGACGGAACAGTCATTGGCTATGACCCGGCTGAAGACGCCGAACGGTATTTCGTCACGCCTTCAGGGCTGACCATTGTAACTCGTGACGAAACGCTGTTCGAGAGCCCTGTCGATCCTGAGTTCTTTCGGCAGTATTAAGGCGGACATGCAGGTCAGCGTATGCTCTCATCGGAGTCTTTTGCTGAACAGAACGGCGAGCGGATTCCAGTGCAGCGATCATCTATGCTTCACTGTGACGATTCTTCGACATCTTCCCCTCCTTTTCCAATCTACAAATTCGTAGTCAGGTCTGTGCGGATTTTGAGGGGCAGGTCAGAATGACGCTGCGATCAGCCCAATTTCAACAAGTTCCCAGGAGCAACATTCAGTGGCTATCGTTTGAGCGCATTCAGCTTGTTAATCACTTCCTTTAGACGGTCGAGTTTCTGACCGGCTTCGCCCAGTTTGCCCTCCGACGTCAGCCGCTGGTAGTCGGCAAAGTCTTTTCCAGCCTCGGCAATGAGTCCGTTGATATCCTCCGCGGCTTTACTCGGTTGCGCGGGTTCAGTTGTGGAATGTGGCACCTCAGCCGAACTTAGCGACGAGGCTCCCCCGCCGAAAAGGGAAGTCAGTGCCGCCTCGAATGTTGGCCCGTAAGCAAGCCGGTCCTGAAGCGCTAGCACGACCAATCTCAATTCTGGCATCGGGCTGCGTTCGGCCTGCAGGTAGATGGGCTCAGCATAGAGCAGGGCGCGACCAGAGGGGATGACCAGCAGGCTTCCGCGCCGCACGTGTGAGCCTTGCTGATTCCACAGTGTCAACTGCCCTGAGAGCTGAGCGTTTTGATCGATACGCGCCTCGATCTGTAATGGTCCGTCCACCAGTCTTGTTTTGGGAAAGTTGTAGACCACCGACGTACCGTAGTGCGCGCCATCGCTACGTCCGGCGATCCAGCCAATTAAATTGTTGCGGTTGGCCGGCGTGAAGGGCAGAATCTCAACGAACTCTTCGCTGGCTTCTCCGGGCAATTTCATGAGCACAAAGTTAGGTTGCATGGCCTGGGCGGTCTGCTCTCTTCCATCAGCCATCCCGACTTCGCTCGCGACCGTCCACAGGTCCTCGCGGTTATAGAACACCCCAGGGTCGGTCATGTGATACAGGCCGTAGACTTCACCTTGTAACTTGAGCAATGACTCCGGGTAGCGCAGGTGTTTGCGCAGATCAGATGGCATTGTCCCGGCATCATGGAAGAGTCCGGGAAAGACGCGGCGGTATGCCGCCAGGATGGGATCCCCTGGGTCGAAATCATAAAACGTCGTCGTGCCGTTGTAAGCGTCAATCACCACCTTGACGCTGTTGCGCATGTAGTTGATGGGACGGTTGTCGAGGCCGTAGTGAGTTGAATACGGGTAGTTTTCCGATGTCGTGAACGCATCCAGTATCCACGAAAGGCGGCCATCATCGCCAATCACAATGTACGGGTCCTGCTCAAATGTGAGGAAGGGCGCCAGGGCTGCTACGCGGTCGCGCACGTTACGCCGCATCAGGAGGCGACTCTGGGAATTCACGTCATCGCTGAAAGGCAACTTGGCCAGATCGCCGCGGTCGAAGGCCAGCAGGACGCGGCGCAAGAAGCTGCCCAGGACGATGCCACCGTTGCCCTGGTAAGACGTGAGATTGTTGGTGTCCCCCTGCGGGTAATTGAATTCCTGCTGCCGCGTCTTCACGTACACATCAGTATCAGTCAGTTCACCGAAGTAAACTTCAGGACGGGTGACATTGAGGTTATGCACCGTACTCTGGACAGGCATGTTGCTCAGCATCAGCGTAGGCAAACCTTCCTGTGTGAACCCATTCACGGGGTTCATGGTGATGCCGTAGCCATGGGTGTATATCAGTTTCTCGTTGATCCAATTGCGGCTGCTCTCGGGAAGCTTTTCGACATTCAGTTCACGGGTGGCGAGCATCACTTCTTGCAGCTTGCCATTGATTTCGTAGCGATCGATGTCGATGTCGGGAAAGTCGTAGTAAGTGCGGATTTCCTGAATCTGACGTAACGTGTCCTGCAACGCATGCCAGTCCCACAGGCGGATATTTTGAAGCGTGGCCTGATTATTGGCTGGATCGGTCGCCTCGACAGTTGTCTCAGCTGGGAACTCACGCTGCACGAACCGGTCCAGTCCGAAGGCCTGCCGCGTCATCTCGATGTTGTTGGCAATATAGGGACGCTCGCGAACCAACTCATTGGGCTTAACCAGAAAGCTGCTTACGTACCAGCCAATTACACCAACAATGACGTAACAGACTACGGCCGGAACGCATGCTGCGATAAGCCACCAGCCACGCGGCGCCCACACTGCGCTTACCAGGGCGATTGCGGCTCCCAGCAATAGCGCGGCGAAGATCACCAACATGCCGGTCAGCGTCACGTGCGCGCCCGTATAAGTTACACCATCGAAGATGGTGTGATGCTCATATAATTGCGCGAACCGACCGAGATAGGTACGAAGGGCAAGGACGACCAGCAGGAACGCAACCGCACTTGAGAGTCCGCGCCACGGCAATGGAATATAGCTTGCACGCCGTTCACCGAACGCACGCGATCCGCCGCTGACGAGAACGAACAATGCGGCCAACAAGCAAGTGATCACGGCAACTGTAAGTAGCCAGCCGGCGATGAGGTTCCATGCAGGCAAAGTGAAGAGAAAGAAGTTCAGCGGTTTGCCGAAGATCGGATCGGCGACGGTGCCGGCCGCGCCTGGAGCGAACCAGAATAACGCCAGCGTCGGCCACTCAGACGCCATGGCGCCGCCCGTGGCGAGCGCGATCAGCAGTGAAGCGCCAATCGCGACGAATCGCAGGACAGGCTTGACCGACAGGTTCAGTTCC
>WSSedB1CaDRAFT_10000134_pt1 | contig 36685 bp, 30 predicted proteins | sample WetSurSB1Cattail_FD_9460 | JGI IMG/M metagenome (IMG submission 9460)
CTCAAGATTCGTAATCCCCATATTCCCCATGTCCTGAATCAATGGTATCATTGTCGCTACAAACGGAATATTATCAAGGAAAGATGAGGCAAGTGCACTAAGCCATAAAATCAACATTGAGGTCTGTGTTACATTTCCACCTGTGATTTTCATGCCTTCCTGTGCAATAATACGAATGATACCTGTTTCAATCAAACCTCCGACAGTTACGAACAAACCGATAAAGAAAAAGATTGTCGTCCACTCGACCTTATCCATTACATGTTCAATAAAAGAATGATCTTTTCCAGCAATAAGTAACAGAACAAAAGCTCCGGTAAGTGCAACAACTGAAGATTCCACCTGCAAAATCTGATGCAGAAAAAAACAGAGAATTGTCATTCCCAATACAGTCAGACACTTCACAAGAAGCTTTTTATCTTTTATTTCTATTTTTTCATCAATCTGCATAATTTTCGCCTGCAGCTCCGGCTTTGTCACTAGCTTTTTGCGATAGAACAATGTAATTACAAAAATAACCACTGCAAGGTTAATCAGCGATATAATCGCAAGATTCTGGATAAATGCTGCAAAAGTAAGCGTTTTTACGGCGCTTCCAATCATAATATTCGGTGGATCACCTATAAGAGTTGCTGTTCCACCAATGTTCGATGCAATAATCTGCAATATAAGATATGGTATTGGCGTCACTTTGAGCTTGTTCGTAATTCCAAACGTTACCGGAACCATAAGCAGTACGGTCGTAACGTTATCAAGAAATGCAGAAAATACTGCTGTAATAATTGCCAGATACACGAGAATACGTACCGGCTCTGCGTTTGCTTTCTTTGCGGCCCATATTGCAATATAATTAAAAAGACCGGTATGGCTCGTTATCGTCACAATGATCATCATACCAATCAAAAGGCCAAGTGTATTAAAATCAATATGATGAATTGCTTGTTCCTGTGTTATAATTCCTGTAAGAATCATAACAATTGCCCCCAGCATTGATGCAATCGTACGGTGTATTTTTTCAGAAACGATAAAAATGTACATTATAATAAAAATTATCCCGGCAATAACTGCATTTTCCATTAAATACCCCCTTGTTCATTTCAAATTTTATTTTCATTTTACAACTTAAACTCCTTACTTGTTTTTCCTTTTCTAAATTGGCTTATTACTGCAAAAAAAATAGACAAAGCCCTTGTGTGAACAGACTCCGCCTTTAATTCTTTAACTTATTCAATTATATTATTATACCAGAAAGCTTGTATAATGAAAAGGCCGTCGACAAAATGATTTGTCGACGGCCTTTTATAAATTTATAGATCAACCAAAGATAACGAGAACTTCGCCAGCTTTTACACTCTGGCCAGCTGCTACATTAAATGCTTTTACAGTACCATCAGCCGGAGCTGTAATTTCATTCTGCATCTTCATAGCTTCAAGAATAAGAAGAACATCACCAGCTTTTACAGCTGCTCCTTCGTTTGCTACAAGTTTAACGATTTTACCAGGCATAGGTGCATTTACTGCAGTTTCACCAGCACTAGGTGCTACAGCTACTTTTGCTGGAGCTGCTGCTGGTTTTACTGGTGCAGCAGTAGCCTTAGGTGCTGCTTTAGGCGCTGCTACAGCCGCTTTTACTTCTTCGATTTCAACTTCATATGCACTGCCATTTACTGTAATATTAAATTTTTTCACTTGTTATTCCTCCAAAACATTCATTTATTTTCTTTAGAATTTATAGTTTTGCATTATACAATGCTGCGGCGGCCAGCCATTGCCCAGGCATCACTGCGCTGGATACGTACTGCCACAACCTTTTTACCTACCATCATTTGTATGGCTGCTGATATAGCAGCAACAATTTCAGGATTGATATTTTTTGCATCAATTTTCATTGCAAATTCCCCCATTATAATGGAATATTACCATGCTTCTTAGCAGGACCAACTTCACGTTTGCTTGCAAGCATGTTAAGTGCTGTAACGATACGCGGTCTTGTTTCGCAAGGCTCAATAACCATATCAACATAGCCACGTTCAGCAGCCTTGTAAGGAGTTGCGAATTCTTCAACGTATTCAGCCGTTTTCTGAGCAACATCAGGGTCCTTGCGGAAAATAATATTTGCTGCACCAGCAGGTCCCATGACAGCAATTTCAGCTGAAGGCCATGCCATAACCTGATCCGCACCAAGTTCGCGGCAACACATGGCAATATAAGATCCACCATAAGCCTTACGCGTAATAACCGTGACCTTAGGTACAGTTGCTTCACTATATGCATAAAGCATTTTTGCACCATGACGAATGATTCCGCCATATTCCTGATCTGTGCCCGGAAGGAAACCAGGAACATCAACAAGATTAACAAGTGGAATATTAAAAGCATCACAGAAACGGATGAAACGAGCTGATTTATCGGATGCATTAACATCCAGACAACCAGCCATTACAGCAGGCTGGTTGGCGATGATACCAACAGATCTACCGTCAAAACGAGCAAAACATGTTATAATATTTTTTGCAAAGTGCTCATGCACTTCGTAAAAATCACCATTGTCAACAAGAGAAGTAATAACATCTTTCATATCATATGGTGCATTTGGGTTATCCGGAACAACAGAATTGAGACTCTCATCCATGCGGGAAGGATCATCATCACTTTCAATGGTTGGAGCATCTTCCATGTTGTTGCTCGGCAGAAAACTCAAAAGATAACGAATCTGATTAATGCAATCTTCTTCATTTTCAGCAGCAAAATGTGCTACACCTGATATAGCATTATGTGTCATTGCGCCACCAAGTTGTTCTGCTGTGACCTCTTCAGCCGTAACCGATTTAATAACAGCCGGACCTGTAATAAACATCTGGCTCGTGTTCTTTACCATATAGATAAAGTCCGTAATCGCCGGAGAATATACCGCCCCACCAGCACAAGGTCCCATAATTACAGAAATTTGTGGAATAACACCAGAGGCTGCTGTATTTCTATAAAAGATTCCGCCATAACCACTAAGCGCATCAACCGCTTCCTGAATACGAGCTCCGCCTGAATCATTAATGCCAATTACAGGGGCTCCCATCTTCATTGCAAGGTCAAGCACCTTCCAAATTTTCTTTGCATGCATTTCACCAAGTGAACCACCTTCAACAGTAAAGTCCTGTGCATATGCATAGACAAGACGCCCATCAACTGTACCATAACCAGATACAACACCTTCACCCGGAAGTTCTTTCTTTTCCTGACCGAAGTTTGTACAGCGATGTTTCATGAACTGATCGAGCTCAACAAAAGTGCCCTCATCGAAAAACATATCAATGCGTTCACGAGCTGTCATTTTACCTTTTGCATGCTGTTTCGCGACGCGTTTTTCACCGCCACCCTGCAGAATACGTTCCCTTTCGGCATTCATAAAGTCAATTTTTTCTTGAACAGTAGCCATTTTATACCTCCTACAAACTAGCTTTCTGATAATTTATTACCAGCTACTATTTTGCACCATAACTGGTAATTTTGCAAGCATAATGTTTAGTCCAATACCAATATTATTTTTTACGCTGGCAAAGTTCAACAAGAATACCGCCAGTAGCTTTCGGATGAACAAAAGCAATACTGGATCCACCTGCACCATAGCGCGGTTTCGTATCAATCATGCGAACACCTTTTGCCTGAAGATCAGCAATTGTTGCTTCAATATCATCAACACGAAGAGCAATATGCTGAATACCATTACGTCCATTATTCTTTTCAATAAATTTAGCAATAGGGCCATCTGGTGAAGTTGATTCAAGTAATTCGAGTTCACTGTCACCCGATGGAATAAAACAAACTTTTACCTTCTGTTCTTCAACGACTTCTTCGCCTGTTGCTGCTATGCCAAGAATATCCGTATAAAACTTCTTTGCTTCTTCAAGATTACCAACAGCAATACCAATATGGTCTACTCTGTCAACTTTAAACATATTAAAAGCCTCCTAAAATATTTGCTATGTTATTTTAACATAGCCTTCATAATACCATGAACAACCGTATAAGGGTCAGTCTTACGATCTTTGATATCGCTGACGAATCCTGCCATCTTGCCGGACTCTACGATCTTCCCCGTAATATAATCACCTATATTGCTGTGCAAAATATCAAGTATTTCATTTTCTGTACGTTTTGTCCGTCTTTCCGTCAACTGCCCGTTTTCTTTAATATGCGCATAATGCCTTTCAATCGTTGCAATAAGCTCTGTAACACCAATATTCTGATTGGCAATGACCTTCTGAATTGGTGGCCGCCAGTCCTTCATGACTCCATCAAGATCCATCATCATATTGATTTCAGTATACAGCTTATCGGCACCGTCATGATCCGCTTTGTTAATCGCAAAGACATCGCCAATTTCCAAGATGCCTGCTTTTATTGCCTGAATATCATCGCCCATACCCGGTATGAGTACTACCATTGTCGTATCAGCAGCTTTTACGATGTCAATTTCAGACTGGCCTACACCTACAGTTTCGACAAAAATAACGTCCTCGCCAAACGCATCCAAAATTTTTACAGCATCTGCAGTCTTATGTGATAAACCACCAAGACTGCCACGCGTCCCCATGCTACGAATAAATACGCCTTCATCAAGTGTAAGACCATTCATGCGAATACGGTCGCCAAGGATTGCGCCCCCCGANAAAGGACTTGTCGGGTCAATTGCTATAATTCCTACTGTTTTTCCCTGCTTGCGATATTCCCGTGCAAGCTTATCCGTCAATGTGCTTTTACCAGCACCCGGAGGGCCGGTGATTCCCAGAACAAATGCATGGCCGGTATGCGGATACAGTTTTTTCATAATATCCGTTGCTTCATCATACTCGTTTTCAATCGCTGTAATTGCACGAGATAAAGCTAGCCGATTTCCATTTAAAAGTTCCTGTGCTATATCCATTTTCTGCACCACCTTTGGCAAAAAGCCTGCCCTCTAAGAATATTCAAAGAGGGCAGCTTTCCGTGCCAAATTATTTCACATTTTTTTTAATAAAGTCGATGATTGCCGTCGTTGGTGTACCCGGTGTAAACACTTCTGCAATACCAGCTTCTTTGAGTGCCGGAATATCGCTTTCAGGAATAACACCACCACCAATAATCAGTGTGTCCTCCATACCTTTTTCTCTTATGAGATTAACGATTTTCGGAAAAAGATGCTGATGAGCTCCTGATAGGATACTCATTGCTACAACATTTACATCTTCCTGAAGAGCTGCTTCCGCAATCTGTTCAGGTGTCTGACGAAGACCTGTGTATATAACTTCAAAACCTGCATCACGAAGTGCGCGGGCAACAACTTTTGCTCCACGATCATGACCATCCAAGCCCGGTTTTGCTACTAACACTCTAATACGTTTTTCCATTCCTTTTACCTCCAACTCTCACTTTGAATTACAGACTTACATGTGCTTCATATTCACCGAATATTTTACGCATTACACCACAGATTTCTCCAAGTGTTGCATAAGTACGTACCGCATTCAGTATATATGGCATGAGATTTTCGTTTTCATCAACACAAGCTTTTTCAAGAGCAACTAGTGTCGCCTTGACAGCAGCATTATCACGGCTTGCTTTCATTTTAGCAAGCTTAGCCTTCTGTTTTATACCAACAGAAGCATCTACGCGAAGCAAGTTCTTTGGAGACTCTTCTTCAACATGGAACTTGTTGACACCAACGATTATCTTGGCACCGGACTCAACATCCATCTGCCATTTGTAAGCACTATCCTGAATTTCCTTCTGGATATATCCTTTTTCAATTGCCGAAACGGCACCGCCAATTTCATCAATTTTTTTGATATAATCCCAAGCTTCTGCTTCGATTTTGTTTGTAAGAGCTTCTACATAGTAAGAGCCTGCAAGCGGATCAATGACATCAGCAAGACCACTTTCATACGCAACAACCTGCTGTGTACGAAGGGCAACCATTACAGAATCTTCCGAAGGAAGCGCAAGCGCTTCATCGCGGGAATTCGTGTGAAGAGACTGTGTACCACCCATTACAGCAGCGGCTGTCTGGAGAGCTACACGAACAATATTGTTGTTTGGCTGCTGTGCTGTAAGCATAGAACCTGCAGTCTGGGTATGAAAACGAAGCATCCATGATTTAGGCTTCTTAGCGCCAAAGCGTTCTTTCATTACTTTCGCCCAAATACGACGGGAAGCTCTGTATTTCGCAACTTCTTCAAGTACATTGTTGTGTGCATTCCAGAAGAAAGATAAACGACCAGCAAAAGCATCAACATCGAGGCCTGCCTTGATAGCAGCTTCACAGTATGCGATACCATCCGCAATTGTGAAAGCAATTTCCTGTGATGCAGTAGAACCCGCTTCACGAATATGATAACCAGAAATAGAAATTGTATTCCATTTTGGCACTTTCTGTGAACAAAACTCAAAGATATTTGTAATAAGACGCATGGACGGACGAGGTGGGAAAATGTATGTTCCGCGAGCTGCATATTCTTTCAGAATGTCGTTTTGGATCGTACCTTTTAGTTGATCCGGTGTAACACCCTGTTTTTCAGCAACAGCAATGTACATAGCAAGAAGTACTGATGCCGGTGCATTGATTGTCATTGAAGTGGAAACTTTCCCCAAATCAATCTTATCAAAAAGAAGTTCCATGTCAGCAAGGGAGTCAATAGCAACCCCAACTTTACCAACTTCACCTTCAGATATTTCATCATCAGAATCATAGCCAATCTGTGTTGGCAAGTCAAATGCACAGGAAAGACCCGTTGCACCGGATTCAATAAGATAACGATAACGTTTATTGGATTCTTCAGCTGTAGAAAATCCTGCATACATACGCATCGTCCAAAAACGGCCGCGATACATTGTCGGCTGTACACCACGAGTAAAAGGATATACCCCTGGAAAACTGATTTCTGCAGCATAGTCTGTATCTTTGATATCTAGCGGTGTATAAAGCCGCTTTTCCGGAAGATTTGCACGCTCTGGGAAACGTGCGATTGCTTTTTCTACACTAGCTTCGTATTGGGCCAGCTCGGTCTGAATTTTTTCGTGTTCATTGCTCATAATGGAATTTACCCTCCTACTATTTCTTCATTGTTCCTGTTTCTATAAACCTTTCATGCCATGACAACGCTTCTTTGATGATATGCGGTGTATGTGCATGCTTTGTAACTTCTTCTGCTCTTTCCAGATAATCTAAAAGCATTGGCTTGTAATCTGGATGAACACAGTTGTTGATAATGACACGCGCACGTTCGCGCGGTGCAAGACCACGGACATCAGCGATACCCTGTTCTGTACAAATAATATCAACGTCGTGTTCCGTATGATCGACATGTGAACACATTGGTACAATAGATGAAATAAGACCATCCTTTGCCGTCGATGTTGTAAAGAAACATGAGAGGTATGCATTACGAGCAAAATCACCCGAGCCGCCAATCCCATTCATCATTTTCGTCCCCATGATATGTGTCGAATTTACATTACCATAAATATCACATTCGATAGCTGTATTCATAGCAATAACACCAATACGACGCGCTACTTCAGGACTATTTGCTACTTCCTGCGGACGAAGCATAATATGTTTACGATATTCTTTTATATTTTTATAAAAACGTTCCAGTCCATCTGGTGATGGTGATAAAGCAGTGCCTGACGCAAACGTAAGCTTACCAGCATCGATAAGGTCAAACATACCATCCTGAATAACTTCAGTATAAACAGAAAGATCTTTTAAATCTGAGTCAACAAAGCCACCAATTACAGCATTTGCTACGTTACCAACACCCGACTGAAGCGGCAATAAATTTTTCGGAAAATGACCTTTTTTGACTTCTTCATGAAGAAAATCAACAAAGAAGTGTGACATTTTTTTTGCATTATCATCCGTTGCACCAAATGCACGCGTATGATCCTTAATATCACAAGGAACTATGTACTTGATTTTATCCGGGGTACATGGAATGTAGGTCGTACCAATACGATCATTTGCTTTAACAACCGGAATTGGCAAGCGATGCGGCGGATCAAGCGGAACATATACATCATGCATTCCTTCGAGTTCAAGCGGCTGCGTTGTATTAACTTCAACGATAACTACATCAGCAGACTGTACATACGATGCAGAATTGCCCAACGAAGTCGTCGGAATAATATTGCCTTCTTCTGTAATTGCACAAGCTTCGACAATAGCTACATCAATTTTTCCACCCATAAAGCCGTAGCGGGCAAACTGTGCGGATTCGCTAAGATGAAGATCACAGTAATCAACTTCTCCGCTATTGATTTCAGCACGAAGTGTTTTGTTTGTCTGATATGGCATACGTTTTTTAATCCCATGAACCGCAGCAAGTGCACCATCCAGTTCCTGGCCCGTAGAGGCACCTGTCCATAAATTAATCTTAAATGGTTCCTTTTTCATGCGTTCAGCAAGAGCCAAAGGAACTGCTTTTGGATACCCGGATGGGGTAAATCCGCTTGTACCAATGTTCATATTAGGCTTGATAAAAGCGGCAGCTTCTTCAGCACTAACGATCTTTGCCTGCAACGCTTTATTGCGTACACGATCAAGAATATCGATCATTGATAAAATCCTCCCTCATTAGGCCAAAACAATTGACCTTTAGTCTTTTTGGGATGTTTACACGTAAAACAATCCAGAACTATTCAACACTCGCCACAACTATAACTTACATTTATTAAAAGAGTGTCTTATAATTAAAGATTATCATAACACAATGTATCACTTATATCCCATTGACAAGCATACCACTACAAAGAAAAGCCGTCAAGATAGATAGGTCTTATTCTTGACGGCTTTTTTACCTCATTTGTGAAAATAAGTTCAAAGTATATTTGATTTTATTGAACTCGCACGATTTTAAAAATTTTATAATAATATTTTTGTTTTTTTCTCGTGAATTTTTGTTATTTTCTTGTAATATGATAAGACAAACTACTAAGTCCAACGGATAAATCCTCATTTACAATATGCATCGACTGCGGCACCTTCATTTTAATTGGTGCAAAGTTCCAAATCCCTCGTATACCGGCTTCAACAAATCGATCCGCAACTCCCTGCGCAAACGCTGCGGGTACTGCTATAATACCAATCTGAATATTGCGTTGCTTAATGATCGTATCGAGCTGTGAAATATCCTCTACCTTTACATGATTGACCGTTGCGCCAATAACATTTGGGTCCTGATCAAAAAGAGCTACCAGATTAAAGCCAAGTGTCACAAAGTTCTGATAGTTTGCAAGTGCTGCACCAAGATGCCCGATGCCGACGACAGCAATATTCCAGTGGTTATCAAGTCCAAGGATTTCACCAACATTACGCTTGAGTTCATTAACATAATAGCCTACACCTTTCTTGCCAAACTGTCCAAAAGACGCAAGATCCTTACGAATCTGCTCCGGCGTAATACTCAGGCGGCGTCCAAGCTCATCCGAAGATATGATATCGATGCCCTCATCCTGTGCCAGTCTGAGTGTACGAAAATAAAGCGGCAGCCGATCAATCGTTGCCTTGGAAATTATAATTTGATCTTTCACCTTAAAATCCTCCATTTTCATTAAAACAGGAAATCATCTCCCTGTTATCGTTTAATTTACTCTTAATCCACCATATTTTTTTCAATAAGTACAATCATCGCAGCAATGAGCCAGAACAACATTGACGACGGAATGTTAAAAAGCACATAATCCGTAAGGCCATTAAACGCAATGGATAGCACTGCCAATCCAAGCCCTAGAAGAAGTCCATTTAAAAAAGCGGATTCGCGCAGATACCGCGATGACAGTGCCAGCCACATCGTCCCAAAGAAATACCAGAAAAATCCCGCCGCACCAACAAGTCCGATCTCTGCTGCATAATTCAGATACATGTTGTGCGCATGTACAATTCGTACAGCAGCATCATTAATATAGAAATCATACTCCGGGTAAACCATCCAATAAGCCCCCCAGCCAATTCCCAGCAATGGATGGTCTATAATCATTGCGATTGTGCTTTCCCACAATGCCAGCCGCATCTCCGATGATGTATCAATCTTGGTAAATACCGCTGCAAGTCGCTCCGCCAGTGTTGTATCAACAAGAAGCACTACTGTCCCAAAAGCGATGCATCCAAACAAAATACGCCGATCCTTAAACAGACCATATCCAGCCAACACGATTGCAATGGACAAACATGCCCCCCGCGCATATGTCATCACCAAACAAATCGCCAGCAGAATAAACCCTCCGGCAAGGATACAGCGTGCCCGTTTCTGCTTCATCATAACAAAAAGACCAAATACGATGCATAAGGCAATATCAAGATAACCCGCGAGAATATTCGGATTCACCCATGTAGAAAAAATACGTGTCTTAAGCGCAGGAAACGCATTACCATCCACCCACTTCATCGTGCTAATATCAACACCAAAGATGTACTGATAAAAGCCGTATAAAACAACAACAACTGCCGAGGCTCCTAATGCACAAGACATTTTTTTTATCTGTTTTACAGTTGTTACATTTTGTACAACAAGTACATATGTCAGCACATACCGACCGGCAAGATTATAAAAATTATAAAAACTGAAGCCAGGGTCCGGTGACATTGGCACTGAAAGTATACCAAAAAGAAGAAAAAGTCCGATTGGTATATCAAACAATGTGCGACGAAACCTAACCCCATGCAGGATGCATATCTTTGCAATATAGAACAGCATACCGGCAAGCAAAGCTGCTGTCGCGATCATCGGCTCCAATGCCAAAAAGAATATCATCGCCAGGATTGCATAGAAAATCCAATGGTCAAGTATTATCGTTATTCTTTTTTGTTTAAATATATTCACACTCTCACCTTTTTAAATCATTTTCCACAATAAAAACAAAGGGAAACCTTATCCATCACAGATATTATAGAACATTCTACCCGGATAGCTGGTTTCCCTTTTTTCCTTTACTGTTTTTTATTCAGCACCATTTGACGTAGTCCTCCGACAAGGTAAAGCGAACCAGCCGCACAAAGAATTCTTTCCTTATTTGCCAGCTCCAATGAACGTTCCAGTGCCTCCTGCGGATCTTTATGGACTTCAATATGCTGTGTTTTTATTTTACGCGCAACCGCGTCCGGATCCGACGCCCGGTTCGATTGCGGCACAGTTACAATAACTGTATCGTTCGGTCGCAAAAGTTCTTCCAGCATGGTGTCAATATCTTTATCTTTAAGAATCCCCAAAAGAATGACACGTTCCCTTGCCGGAAAATACACATCAAGATTGCGGCGCAGCACTTTCATACCAGCAGGATTATGTGCACCATCAATAATGATGTCCTGACCATCAAGATTGATTTTTTCAAAACGCCCCGGCCAAACTGTAAGTTCCAAAGCCCGGGCTATACTCTCCATCGTAATTCGCTCTTCCATATTGTGGATGACATGCGCTGTCATAATCGCCAAAGCACTGTTTTCAATTTGATGTTCACCGAGCATCTGCAATGCATACTCCTGTTTCGCAACACCCAGAAGTTCTGAAGTAAACTCCAAATGCTGCATACTGCCATCAAAAGATATAAATGAAGAAGCAAAGTCTTCACCCGCAACGAAGATATCCGCATTTTTTTCATGTGCTGCTGCCTGTAGTATCATAAGTGCAGTGCCCTGTGCTGCTGTAACAACAGGAATTCCATCTTTTATAATACCTGCTTTATGGTGTGCGATACCTTCCAGTGTACCACCGCAGCGATCCGCATGCTCAAAGGTCACATTCGTAATTACAGATGCTTCCGGCATGATAACGTTCGTTGAATCAAGCAAGCCGCCAAGACCTACCTCAATGACGGCATACTCTACATGCTTCACTGCAAAGTAAAAAAACGCCATTGCTGTGAGTACTTCAAACTGTGTCGGACTTTCCTCGCCCTCAGCAATCATCTGATCGACAAAAGTCTTTACCGCACCAATGCAATCAGCAAAATCTTCCTCACTGATTGGCTGCCCATCAACCTGCATGCGCTCCGTATATGATACGAGATGTGGTGATATATAGAGTCCCGTCCGAATTTCTGAATGTGTAAATATCCCCGCCAGCATAACAGAAGTCGATCCCTTACCATTTGTACCTGTAATATGGATCGTCTTATAGCGGTGCTGCGGCTCATCAAGCAGTTCCAAAAGCCGCGTAATACGTACCAGACCAAGCTTACAACCAAATTTATTCAAGCCTTCCAGATAATCCAAAGATTCCTGATAATTCATTCTTTCAAGTCCTTTACAAGGCAGCCAGATACGTCAAACGTTCCTGTACCGCTACGCGCTTTTCTTCAAAGCTCTTTTGTTTTTCGCGTTCTCTTTCTACGACATCTGCCGGAGCTTTTGACATAAACCCTGCATTGCTGAGCTTATCTGTTACCCGTTTGATTTCCTTATCAAGATTTTCAAGCTCTTTATTTAACCGGGCACTTTCCTTTTCAACATCAATGAGTCCCTTAAGCGGCAGATAAATTTCTACGCCATTTATAACTGCTGCCATAGCATTTTCCGGTTTAGCGGCATCTTCAGCCAATACAGTTATCGGTTGTGCTGCTGCAAGAACAGTAAGGTAGTTCTCATTCTCCGCAAAAACATTACGCAGCCTTTCATCCGTAAAGAGCAGAATAACTTCGCTCTTTCTGCCTGGTGCTGCACTGACTTCCGCACGCATATTCCGTATGGCCTTGATCGTTTCCATAATTGCCGTCATGTCATTTTCCGCTTCATCACTAAATTTTGATGTTTCATCTGCCGGCCATTCAGACACCATAATGCTTTTACCTTCATGCGGAATATGCTGCCAGATTTCTTCCGTAATAAACGGCATAAACGGATGCAGCAGGCGCAGCGTATGTTCAAGTACATAGCCGAGTACATATTGTGCCGTCTGACGTGGACATACGTTTTCTCTATCATAGAGACGTGCCTTCGAAAGCTCAATATACCAATCGCAAAATTCATTCCAGATAAATTCATAGATGGTACGGCCAGCTTCACCCAGCTCAAAATTTTCCAGATTATTTGTTACAGATTCTACAGTATGGGCATAGCGGCTCAGTACCCAGCGATCTGCTAACGTATAGAATTCCGTTGTCGGCACAAAGCTCTTATCGAAACCTTCGAGGTTCATAAGCATAAAACGTGATGCATTCCAAAGCTTATTCGCAAAGTTACGTGTTGACTCAACACGTTCCCAGTAAAAACGCATATCGTTCCCCGGTGTATTACCGGTAATAAGCATAAAACGAAGCGTATCCGCGCCATACTTCTCAACAACTTCAACCGGATCGATACCATTACCAAGAGACTTACTCATCTTACGTCCCTGCGAATCGCGAACAAGACCATGGATAAATACATGCCTGAAAGGAATATCTTTCCCAAATTCCAACCCCATCATAGCCATGCGGGCAACCCAGAAAAAGATGATGTCATAGCCTGTGACAAGCGTGCTCGTCGGATAGAACTGCTTAAACTCTTCTGTCTCATCCGGCCAGCCCATTGTCTCAAAAGGCCATAGTCCAGAGCTAAACCATGTATCAAGTACATCCTCATCGCGACGCAAGTGGCTGCTATTACAAGTCGGACATGTATCAACATCATCGCGTGAAACGATTGTTTTACCACAGTCCTCACAGTACCACGCCGGAATACGATGTCCCCACCATAATTGACGTGAAATGCACCAATCACGAATGTTTTCCAACCAATTGCAATAGATCTTTGTAAAACGTGCCGGTACAAACTGAATTTGACCACTCTTTACAGCTTCGATTGCCGGCTTTGCCAAAGATTCCATTTTGACAAACCACTGTTTTGACACAAGGGGTTCTACTGTCGTGTGACACCGTGAGCAATGACCTACAGCATGTTCGTGTTCTTCAACCTTGACAAGAATCCCTGCTTCTTTTAGTTCCTCAACAAGTTTCTTGCGACATTCGTAGCGATCCATAGCAGCATATTTACCAGTGCTCTTTGCCATTGTCCCATCATTTTCGATGACTTTAATCTGCTCAAGATTATGACGCTGACCCATTTCAAAATCGTTCGGATCATGTGCCGGTGTGACCTTGACAGCCCCTGTCCCAAACTTCGGATCAACATAGGAATCAGCAAACAGTGGAATACGACGATTCACGATTGGCAGAATAAGCATCTTTCCAACAAGCGACTTATAGCGTTCATCCTCAGGATGGACAGCGACACCGGTATCACCAAACATTGTTTCCGGACGTGTCGTTGCAATCTGCACATATTCATTCGTTCCTTCGACCTTATAGCGAAGATGCCAGAGACTGCCAACTTCATTTTCATGATCAACCTCAATATCACTAAGTGCCGTATTACAACGCGGACACCAGTTCGTAATACGCGTTCCCTGATAAATAAGACCTTTTTCATAGAGACGGACAAACACTTCGCGCACAGCTTTTGAACAGCCTTCATCCATCGTAAAGCGCTCACGCTCCCAATCACAGGAAGCGCCGAGAGTCCTCAGCTGATACATGATACGGCTACCGAACTTTTCCTTCCATTCCCAGACACGTTCCAAAAACTTCTCACGGCCAAGATCATAGCGTGTCTTACCTTCCTTGCGCAGAGCTTCCTCTACCTTTGCCTGCGTAGCAATACCCGCATGGTCACAGCCTGGCATCCAAAGTGTATTATACCCCTGCATACGACGCCAGCGAATGAGTATATCCTGCAATGTATTATCCATTGCATGTCCCATATGAAGCTGCCCTGTTACATTCGGAGGTGGAATAACAATACTGTATGGCTTTTTGCTTTTATCAACTTCGGCATGAAAAAGATTGTTTTCTTCCCAGTATTCATACCATTTCTTTTCAAAAGTTTTTGGATCATAGACCTTTGGAATATTGCTCTCTTCCATCAAAAATCCCCCTTACGTTGTTTTCATAAACTTTTATAAACAAAAAATCTCCTTCATCCCAAAGGACGAAAGAGATTACTTTCGTGGTACCACCTAAATTTTCCCACAAAAACGGGACTCACTGCCATAACGCTGCACATGCGGCTAGACTTACTCCTACTTCAGCCTAACGGCTCCAAAGCTACCTTCCGCAAAATCAGCAGAGAAATCTCCCAGCCATGGATTTCCTCTCTAAGCCACTGTCATCTGCGTACTCTCTTTTTCATTGCCTTTATCTTTAAACAAAAACCCCCACACATGTGGAGGTCATCTTATTAAGTTGGTGCGGATGAAAGGACTTGAACCTTCACGTCATGGACACCAGATCCTAAGTCTGGCGCGTCTGCCAATTCCGCCACATCCGCATAACTGATTCATTAATCAGCTTTTATATAGTATCATACATACTGCTGCTCTGTCAATCACCATTTTTTTCATCTTCCGTTAATAATGTTTCAAGCCGTGCAACGTTAAGATCTTTTTCAGAATAAAGTATAATCCCATGAGCTGCAAGAATCGCTGCACATATACCGTTGCCTTTTANCTTTTTACCAGTAAAAGAACCATCATAGATATCATGCACACCGCAGGATGGGCTNCTTTCTTTGAGAATTGCATATTTCACATTGTAGGCACTTGCAATCTTCAGCACTTTATCCGCACCATTGTAAAAAAACCTCGTAACTTCCTGTCCTTCATTGTTCTTTACAATTGCCTTACCAGTAAGAATTTTTTTATTCGTCCGCCTGACAATCTCCGCCGGTGGATGCGGCACAGGCATCTGCCCAAAGCATTCTGGACAGATTGCAATGAATCGGCCACGTTTATTATATCTTAGCAAAAGCTCATTTGGGTTTGAGCCTCCATCATATTTTGTCTTATGACCCAAAAGACATGCACTTACCAAAATCATTTACTTACTCGCTTCCTTAACATTTAAAAGGCTTTACTTTTACTCCGATTACTTCAACCAGCGAAGCAAAATCATCTATATGCAGTTTTTTTCCGGCAAAAAGTGGAATCGCTGCACACGTCCGTGCATCGTCAAGTGCATTGTGGTGATTAAAATCAATATGCAAATGACTGCCCACGGTATCCAGCTTATGATTTTCAAAATCCGGCCAAACTTTACGAGCTATGCTAACCGTGCAGCAATGAGAAAACATTGGTGCTGCTAAATGATTTTCATTCAGCGAATATTTCAGGACACTCATATCAAACTGCGCATTATGCGCAATGACGATCCGATTCTCCAAACGCTTCTTGAGCTCCGGCCAAACATCAACAAAAGTCGGCTTATCTCTTACATCCGCTGGTGTGATTCCATGAACCTGAATATTAAAATAATTAAACTTCATATTCGGTGGCTTTATAAGTGCATAGTAAGAATCATAAACCTTACCATCCTTAACTTCAACGACGGCAACACTGCAAGCAGAATTACGACTGCTATTTGCCGTTTCAAAATCGATTGCTGCAAAATTCATCATAGTCATTTATTCCTTCTTGTAACATAAACTTATTTCACTGTATCAGAAAATAAAAGCAGAAGGCATAATTGCCCTCTGCTTTTATCATAGCTTAATTTCTATCATTCGTCCAGTCTAAGAAAGATAAAATCCCCTCAACCGCGTTTTTTCCTAAGATATTCATCAATTGCTGCGGCTGCTTTTTTCCCAGCACCCATGGCAAGAATAACTGTTGCTGCTCCTGTTACAATGTCACCGCCAGCAAATACTCCTGGCTTCGTTGTTGCCCCCGTTTCATCATCAGCAATGATATTGCCATGCTTCGTAGTATCCATCCCCGGAGTCGTCGATGCAACAATCGGATTTGGCCCCTGTCCAATCGCGACAATGACCGTATCTACCTCGATATTAAATTCTGAGCCAGAAACTTCAATTGGACGGCGACGACCGGAAGCATCCGGTGCACCAAGTTCCATCTTAACACAGCGAAGTTGTTTAACCCAGCCCTGATCATCGCCGAGCACTTCAACCGGATTATTCAGTAGACGAAAGTCAATACCTTCCTCTTTAGCATGGTGGACTTCTTCACGGCGAGCCGGAAGCTCCTCTTCACCACGGCGATAAACAATGTAGACATGTTCCGCACCAAGGCGCAGTGACGTGCGTGCTGAGTCCATAGCAACATTTCCGCCACCAATGACAGCGACGTTTTTACCAACACGAATCGGCGTTGCATGCTTTGGGAATTCATAAGCTTTCATGAGATTACAACGCGTAAGAAATTCATTTGCCGAGTATACACCGTTAAGGTTCTCTCCCGGAATATTCATGAAGCGCGGCAGGCCAGCACCCGTTGCAACAAACACAGCACCAAAGCCTTCTTCTTTCATAAGTTCATCTACAGTAAAAAGCTTACCCGCAACTGAATTGACCTCAATATCAACACCAATTTTTTTAAGATTATCGATTTCAGCTTTAACAATTTTGTCCTTTGGTAATCTGAATTCAGGAATACCATAGGAAAGTACACCACCAGCAGTATGAAGTGCTTCAAATATTGTAACCTTATAGCCTTTCTTTGAAAGCTCCCCTGCGGCAGAAAGTCCGGCAGGACCTGCTCCGATGATAGCAACCTTCTGCGCATCTTTTGCGTAAACAATTGGCTTGGTTTCTCCACCCTTTGCCATACTGTAGTCAGCTGCGAAGCGTTCGAGACGACCAATGCCAACAGATTCGCCGCGTTTTGCAAGAACACAGTACTTTTCACACTGATTTTCCTGTGGGCATACACGTCCACAAACTGCTGGTAAAGCATTTGCTTCTTTAATTTTATCAATTGCACCGTCAAAATCACGATCTTTGATTTTCGCAATGAATGCTGGAATATCAACCTGTACCGGGCAGCCTTGCCGACACTGCGGTACCTTGCAGTTCAGACAGCGATTTGCTTCTGCTACAGCGGTTTCTTCATCATAGCCAAGTGCAACTTCATCAAAGTTCCTTGCACGGACCTTTGGATCTTGTTCCGGCATTTTATGTTTTTCAAGTGAGAGTGCCATTATTTATCCACCTTCCCAATCCCAATATGGCAAACATGATTTTTTGCCTCTGCCTCTACATCTTTGTACATACGCTGACGTGACATAAGACCTTTAAAATCGACTTTATGACCATCAAATTCCGGTCCATCAACACAGGCAAACTTCGTTTCATCGCCTACCTGCACACGACAGCCACCACACATGCCAGTACCATCGACCATGATTGGATTAAGGCTTACTACCGTATATATACCATAAGGGCGTGTTGCTTCAACAACGCTGCGCATCATTACAACCGGACCAATCGCAACAACCTCATCAATCTTCGTTCCACGGTCAATAATTTGCTGCAGTGCCGTCGTAACAAATCCTTTTATTCCATAAGAACCATCATCTGTTGTGATAAGCACTTCATCATTTACAGCTTTCATTTCATCTTCAAGAATAAGGATATCCTTCGACTTTGCTCCCATAATTGATATAACCGTATTGCCAGCCTCCTTCATGCCGCGAGCAATCGGATAGACTGGCGCAACACCAATACCGCCGCCAATACAGACAACTGTCTTTTTACCAGATTCAATATGCGATTTTTTACCGAGTGGCCCCACAAAATCAAGAATGGAATCTCCTTCATTCATTTCACCAAGAAGCTGTGTCGACGCTCCTACCTCTTGAAAAATAATCGTAATTGTTCCCTTTTCACGATTGAAATCAGCAATCGTAAGCGGTATACGTTCACCTTCTTCATCGACACGCAGAATGATAAATTGTCCTGGTTCTGCCTTTTTAGCAATACGAGGTGCTTCGACATCCATCAAAATAACACCTGGTGACAATACCTGCTTTTTTAAAATTTTAAACATAGGTCACTCTCCCCTTAGATCATATTGAACACACACATATAGTACAATAAAAATTTGTCCGATGATGTGATCTATTTGCCAAAAACACCGCTCAGATAAGCTATAAGATTTGTTTTTATCGGCATTAGATAGATACTCGCATCACACATCCTGACAAACTCCAGTACACGCTTTGAAAAATCAATATTCCAATCAAGCGTCGGCGCAAATCCTTTCGGGAATACCACATTATTCTTCATTTCCCAATAGCTTTGCGAGCGCGCGGACATAACCGGTGAAACCCCCCAGTAAACTTCCAAACCATCAAGCATTTCTGCGTACATTTCCACATACCGCATATCAAAGAACGGCTGCGTGAAAAATCCTGCAGCTCCAGCCTGGAGCTTGCGACGAATCCTATATTCCTCTTGCCGCATACTGCCACGATATTGATCGATACCTGCATACACACGAATCCCAGGCAATTCCTCATGAAATTTACGAATGACATCGGTCGTTACCGTTGGGTAAACCGTATGGTTCATATCTTGTGGGGGATCGCCTTTTACGACAAGAACCTCTTTTATTTTATGCTCAACAAGATACTTTGCCATAAAAAGCGGCCTGTCAAGGTCAATATCGATCGCTCTTATATGCGGCATCGCCGCCGAATACGACTCCTGCGCAATCGCCGCCCCCTCCCAACTATGTACATCATAGCGAAGGAGTTCCGGCACATTAATAATATCGATACAATCAAAATTCTCATGCAAAATCTGCAGTTCTTCTCTTATTGCTTCCTCACTGCGAGGAACAAGTTCAACAGATATTCTTTTCATAAAGGCCTCCTTTGTACATCCTTTTATAACGCCATTAGTATATATTGTATACAAAAATTTTCCTCATTACAAGCAGGCACACAGAATTTTTCCAGAAGCACATCCCTGCTTTATTTTTCCCGTCCTTCTGTTTCTTATTTTATTCGGTTTGTTCGCATTTGGCAAGCTTTTTTGTAAAGCCCTTTCATAAATACTATGAATGATATAATAGGATTTTTTTCACATATTATTTATAGTAAAACAACAAAACGATTGCTTGTTTTCATAACTAATCCTTTATATTATCTACATTTATTATTACTATGTAATATTTTCAGAATATTTCGCAAACATTGCACATGATAAAGCTGTAACAAACATAGCGGTTACAAGACTTTATAAGCTCACGCTTACATCTTTTCTTTTATACGCTCATCCGCCCATTGTATATACGCCTTTATAAAATTTAGTATTTTTTTATTTATAACATTATATTTTATATCACATCAAAAAAAATATATACCATCTGTCTTCATAGTCATATAATATAGTATTATACTATACATTCTTCTTAATTTAAAAATTAATTTTTTGCATAACCCATAAAAAATGAAAGTGCTGCTTTTATGTAGCACTTTCATTTAATCTTCTCCACACTTATATCAGAACAAGCCTGTAATCTTTCCGTCTTTAGCAATATCCATCTTTTCTGCGGCCGGATGTTTTGGCAGTCCCGGCATCGTAAGAATGTTGCCCGTCAAGACGACAATAAACCCGGCACCAGCCGATACTGTTATTTCTTTTACTGTAATGCGAAAATTCTTCGGACGACCAAGCTTTGATGCATCATCACTTAACGAGTACTGCGTCTTCGCTATACAGATCGGCATCCTGTCAAAGCCAAGTTTTTCAATTTCTCTGAGCTGTTTCTTTGCCGAAGCTGTAAAATCGACACCATCAGCACCATAAATTTCCCGTGCAACTGTATTGATTTTATCGACAATTGCAGCATCTGTTTCATAGATAAATTTAAAATCACTTGGCTGTTCCGTTGCTGCAAGCACTTTATTAGCAAGTGCTATGCCACCTGCCCCACCCTTTTCCCACACTTCCGACAAAGCCACTTCAGCACCAAGTTCCTTGCATTTTTCTGCAACAAAATCGAGTTCTTCTCTTGTATCTGTTGGAAATTCGTTGATCGCAACAACTGTCGGCAGACCAAATTTATGTATATTTTCAATATGCTTCGTGAGATTATCAAGACCAGCCTCAAGTGCCTGCATATCTTTTTTGGTAAGTTCCTGTTTTGCCATACCACCATGCATTTTAAGAGCGCGAACCGTTGCGACAATAACAACAGCATCCGGGTGGATACCAGCAAATCGACATTTGATATCGAGAAACTTTTCGGCACCAAGATCCGCACCAAAGCCAGCTTCTGTGACGACAACATCTGCAAACTTCAAGGCAAACTTCGTTGCCATAATGCTGTTACAGCCATGCGCAATATTCGCAAAAGGCCCGCCATGGATAAACGCCGGGGAGTCCCTTCGAGTGTCTGCACAAGATTTGGTTTAATTGCATCCTTAAAGAGCAACGTCAATGCCCCTGTAACCTTGAGCTCAGCAGCATGAACCGGTCGACCATCACGCGTGTACGCAACGACAATTTTCCCGAGACGTTCCTTCATATCCTCAAGATCTTTTGCAAGGCAGAGAATTGCCATCATTTCCGAGGCAACCGTGATGTCAAAACCCGATTCACGTGGTACGCCATGTGCCTTCCCCCCCATACCACAAACAATATGTCGAAGCGCCCGATCATTAAGATCAAGAACACGCTTCCATGTGATATGGCGTACATCAATATCAAGTTCATTTCCCTGCTGTAAATGGTTGTCGAGAACCGCCGCCAAAAGATTATGTGCTGTTGTAATTGCATGAAAATCACCCGTAAAATGCAGATTTATATCTTCCATCGGTACAACCTGCGCATATCCTCCGCCTGCAGCACCGCCCTTGAGTCCAAAGCAAGGTCCAAGTGATGGTTCCCGTAGTGCAACGGCCGTTTTGTGTCCCAACTTATGCAAAGCATCCGCAAGACCGACGCTTGTCGTCGTTTTTCCTTCACCAGCTGGTGTTGGGTTGATTGCCGTCACAAGTATAAGCTTACCATTTGAACGGTTTTTCACCTTTTCCCAAGCCTCAAGAGAAACCTTTGCCTTATATTTCCCGTAGAGCTCCAGCTCATCCTCAGAAATATTCAGTTTTTCTGCAATTTCACGAATTGGGCGGATAACCGCTTCCTGTGCAATTTCTACATCACTCTTCATCTTATTGCCTCCTAAAAATATCATAAATAAAATGTTCTGCCAAAAACTTTATTCATTTTTCCCTTAAAATATCACTCTGCATTAAAAATCATACAGTTATTTTCCACGAGTTAGTAACTGCAGCTGCATTTCAGCTGCAGTTACTGTGTTTTGCAAAAGCACCGCAATAGTCAGCAGACCTACACCACCTGGCACCGGTGTAATCGCTCCGGCAACCTCTTTGACCGCCTCGAAGTCCACATCACCCACAAGCTTCTTCGGGGCAATGCGATTGATACCGACATCTATGACCGTTGCCCCCGGTTTTACCATGTCCGCTGTAACAAAATGCGGCCTGCCAATTGCGGCCACAAGGATATCTGCCTGACGCGTGATCTCTGCAAGATTCCTTGTATGTGAATGACAAATCGCAACCGTTGCATTTCGGGCAAGCAAAAGATGCAGCATCGGCTTACCGACGATATTGCTGCGGCCAATAATAACCGCATTCTTACCATCCATATCAATTCCCGCAAGTTCCATCATGCGAATACACCCAAACGGTGTACAAGGCACGAGCGCTTTTTGCCCCGTTACAAGTTTACCAACATTCATTGGATGAAACCCATCCACATCCTTTTTCGGATCAATACGATCAAGAATTTCCATTTCATACGTATGGATCTGAGCCGGAAGCGGCAACTGTACGAGTATACCATGGATTTTCTTACTGGCATTAAGTTCATCGATCTTCGCAAGAAGTTCTTCTTTTGTCGTTGTTTCCAGCATTTCAATGACTTCTGAATAGATACCCAGTTCTTCGCAGGAACGATGTTTATTACGTACATACACCTTAGATGCCGGATTTTCACCGACAATAATAACAGCCAGTCCCGGTACTACTCGAAACTTTTTCTGCAACACTTCTACACGTTTTTTTACCTCTGCCTTAATCTCGGCAGCAAAAAGCTTTCCTTCCAGTAATCTTGCTGTCATAGCTTCACCTCATTTTTTATATTTAACTTATTTAGCATAAAGACTAATTCCCGTAAAAATAAAAATGACTACAGATACAATACCATTACGCATAAAATATACCTGTGTCACACGGCTAAAATCTACTGCTGATACGATACTATGCTGATAAATCAGCGTCAGTATCGCGATCAGCACTCCAATATAATATAGCCATGAAAGCTGCATGAGCAGTCCAACGACGACAAAGCAGCAAATACTAATGAAATGAAGTCCTCTAGTTATTTTGAGTGCTCCAGCAGCTGTATACTTCGTTGCTAATGAATGAAGACCATGCATCTTATCAAAATCCTCATCCTGACAGCCATAGACAGCATCAAAGGCCCCAATCCATAGGCACACCGCCATGCAAAGGACAACAACTGGCAAACCAACATCACCACGCACAGCCACCCAGCCACCGGCTGGTGCCATCGAAAGTGCCAGTCCCAGTACAAAATGGCAGTACGAAGTAACACGTTTCATATACGGGTAGATAATAAAAGGAAGTGCCGCCAATGGTAATAATTTGATGCAAATCGGCTGTAACTGTAACACCGCAAAAACAAACACCAGCATGCTCACTATAATAAGCAGTTTTGCTTCCCAAGGCTTGACTTCACCTGTTACCATTGGACGTTTTTTAAGACGCGGATGTACCTTATCGTATTTCAAATCGATAAGATTATCAAGTGCCATTGCGGCACTACGCGCTCCCACCATCGTTATCGTAATCCAAAAAAGATCATGATAGGACGGTATCCCCCCAGCCGCAAGAAAAGCACCCATATAGGCAAAAGGCAGGGCGAATATCATATGATGCAAAGCAATATTATTGATATGTGCTCCTAGTTTACTCAAGACCAAGTTCCTTCCATTTTTTATCTACCTGTATCTTAATATCATCATTCATCGTGATTTCATCCGGCCATTCGCGGGTATGACCTTCTTCCGGCCATGACTTCGTCGCATCAATACCAACCTTCGTACCCCATTTGGGCATTGGCGAAGAATGATCAAGTACATCAAGGGGTCCGTCAACCATAACAAAATCCTGTTTAGCATCAATATTGTTATAGACACGCCACCAGACTTCTTTTTCATTCTGAACATCGACATGTGCGTCAACAATAATAATCATCTTCGTGAACATCATTTGCCCCATACCCCAAATCGATTGCATGACCTTCTTTGCCTGCTGCGGATATGATTTCTTAATGGAAATCATCGCACAGTCATGAAATACGCCTTCAAGCGGCAAATTAATATCAACGATTTCCGGTATCATCTGTTGCAGCAACGGTAAAAAAATACGCTCTGTCGCCTTTGCAATGTAGCAGTCCTCCATTGGTGGTTTACCAACGATGGTTGCAGGATAAATTGGATTTTTGCGATGCGTGATGCATGTAATATGGAATACCGGATAGTCATCAGCCAGTGAATAGTATCCTGTATGATCACCAAACGGCCCTTCACGGCGTAATTCATCAATCAGTACATAGCCTTCAAGCACAATTTCACTTGTTGCCGGAACTTCAACATCGATAGTTTCGCACTTAATAAGCTCGACAGATTTATGACGCAAAAATCCCGCAAATACCATTTCATCAATATCTCGCGGCAATGGCGCTGTCGCTGCATAGGTAAGCACAGGATCGGTACCAATGGCTACAGCCACTTCAATGTGGTCTTTACCCATTTCTTTATAATCGCGGAAGTTTTCTGCGCCGTTCTTATGTATATGCCAATGCATGCCCGTCGTATTTTCATCGTATTTCTGCAGACGATACATCCCCACATTTCGCTTACCAGTACGCGGATTCTTTGTAAATACAAGTGGCAGCGTAATAAATCTGCCGCCATCCTGCGGCCAGCACTTAAGTATCGGGAACTTATCCAGTGACGGATGATCCTTTATAATAACTTCTTTACATGGTCCATTTTTCACATAGTGAGGAAAATGAATTGCTCGTTTTGCTGTTGGAATAATTGAAAGAAGGTCCATCTTATGCTGCAATGAAATATACGGCAGCTTAAGAATTGAACGAACTTCATCTGCTACATCATCTACTTTTTCCACACCAAAAGCAATCGCCATACGTTCCATGCTGCCAAAAGCATTCATAAGTACTGGAATATCATACCCTTTGACATTTTCAAACAACAGTGCCACATTTTTACTGCCTTCCATCTTGGACACACGATCTGTAATTTCCGTAATTTCCAGTTCGCAGCTTACTTCAGTCGTAATGCGACGCAAAAGTTTACGACTTTCAAGCTCTGCAATAAACTCTCTTAAATCTTTAAAAGCCAAAACTATCTTCCCCTCTACTTGCGCAATATAAAGCGCACAATAAACAAACTAATTTCATAGAGCAAAATCATTGGCACAGCAATCATCGACTGCGAAAAAACATCTGGTGTCGGTGAAATGACTGCTCCAAGAACAAACGTCATGAAAATAACAATTTTGCGTTTTTTACGTAAAAACACAGACGAAACAAAACCCATTTTCGCCATAATGATAATAACGAGTGGCAGCTCAAATATAACCCCAAATGGTAAGACAAAGGCGATAACAAAATCAAAATATTTACCGATTGACAAAAGCGGCTGCAGATCTTCGTTACCAAATCCCAAAAAGAACTTGATGCCTGCAGGCAATACAAAGAAAAACGAAAATGACAGCCCGAGAAAAAATAAAAAAACGGAAGATGGTACAATCATACCAATAACCGCCCTTTCACTAACCGTAAGTGCTGGCAGGAAAAACCGCCACATATGGTACAATACAATCGGCGATGCCAACAGTAATCCGGCAAAGATCGACACTTTCATATATGTAAAAAATGCTTCTGCCGGCTGCATATAGTAAAGTTTACCTGCTGGTATCGTTAAATAATGCATGATTTCTTCAATAAAAAAATAACAGATAAGACTGCCAATGGCGATTGCAATAATCGAGCCGATCAACCGCTTACGCAGCTCCTCAAGATGGCAAATCAGGGACATGCTGCTCGTATCCTCTTTTTCTGCTTTTTCTGCCGTTTCTATCATTTTAGGCGTTTGTACAGCTTCTTCATAAGACTTATCTTCTGGCATAGAAAGCTCCTCACTTTGTTTCATGACTTACTGTATCATCTTTTTTTTCAATATGGTTTACAACCTTCATCGGTTTTGGTTCCTCACTTGATGCACTCTTAAACTCACGAATACTCTTTCCCACAGCCTTTCCGATATCAGGCAATTTCCCTGGCCCAAATACAACAAGTCCGATAATTAAAATCAATACAAGTTCCGGTACACCTAATCCAAACATACATTCCAGCCCCCTACTTTTTTACCTGCATTTACCTATTTACATTTCATGTTTTCTATTATACATTTACCCAAAGAAAAACTCAACGAATCCATAGTTTTTCTTTATAAAAAATCGTCTTTGCATAAACAAAGACGATTTAGCATTGCTTTTCATTATTTCTTTTCTTCCGGTTTTACAGTGGCTTCTGTCTTGACGATCTCTGCATCCACTGGTTTTTGTGGTGGAGTTGCTTCCGTTTTTATAACGGTTTCTGTCGTACTACTTGTAATATCTGTGGTCGCCTTTTTAAATTCATTAAGGCTTCTCCCTACAGCTTTACCTATTTCCGGCAATTTCCCCGGTCCAAATACAACAAGTCCGATAATCAGGATCAAAACCAGTTCCGGTACACCTATACCAAACATAAAAATCCCTCCATTCTTATCTAATGTATCCCATTTTTTTCTATTCGTCAACTATCTCAATATACAAAAAAGAATCTGTTTGCATCATTATATATACAACTTATTTTATTATAATCAAAATTCACGTGAACTAATATAATCTGCTGCCATATGATACGCTTCACGAATCTCTTCCGGTAAAGAATCCGGCAGCACGCTCTGTGCCATAGAAATATATTCATTTACCTTTGTCTGCGCAAACACAATTCCATCTGCTTCCTTCACAATATCAATCGCACGCTCCAGCATACCCTGCGTCATATTTCGATCCGTCACGATGCATTCAAGCTCGGCTGCATCCGGACTCGTTTCAAGTGCCCGAATAACCGGAAGTGTCACAATCCCCTGTAAAATATCATTTCCAGCTGGCTTGCCAATCTTCTGTGTACTCGACATGAGGTCAAGCAAATCATCTGTAATCTGAAATGCCATACCAATTGCATGACCATACGTATAAAGTGCTTCCGTTTCTTTTGCCGACAGCCCAGCAACAATCCCCCCCATTTCACAGCAAATCGCCAAAAAATCCGCAGTTTTCTTGGCAATACGCTCATAATACTCATCGACATCACGTGACGCCCTGTATATTTCCTTGTTCTGAATAATTTCTCCCGCGCTGAGATCACAAACAAGTTCTGATAAACGATTCGTTATGCGTTCATCATAATGATTCGAAGACACAAGAGAAAAAGCCCTGGCAAAGAGATAATCTCCACTCAAAATAGAAATTTGGTTTCCCCACTTTGAATTTGCCGTTGGTGTCCCTCGCCGTGTATCCGCACTGTCAATGACATCATCATGGACGAGCGATGCCATATGAATCATCTCAAGGGCTACTGCAAGTGGCATAACCCCTCTATGATTAAAATCCCTGCCGCAACGTGCTGCAAGAAAGTATAACGCCGGGCGCAGACGTTTTCCGCCCGAATTCACCAAGTGTGTACCAATTTCCGTTATGAGTTCTACAGGTGACTGCACAGCAGAAAGCATTTCTTCTTCCAATACGACTAAATCCTGTTTTATCACATCGAACATTCTATTTTCCGACAAATTCTATCACCTACAAGCAAAATATCCTAACTTAATAAGTTTACTACAAGAAAAGACATTTAGCAAACCATCCTCGGAAAAAGTCTGAAAGCATCTGCCTTTTTAGACACTCACTTTGCAGATTATTTTATCCGTCCCTCAATCTATATTTCTGTTCTTCTTCATATTCAAGCAATGCTTTCAATAATTTCCTTGATGAACTTACGTGATATTCCCTGTGAAAACGATAGGGAATAGCTGGCCTCTCCATCTTTCCACTCTGCAATATGGATGCCATCAGCATTGCCCTTTAGTGTTACCTCATTGTTGTCAGCTTCCATAACCTGTTTCCAATCATAAAACGTATAGTCACCACTGATATCTCTGTCAGCCCACCGTTTCGCTGCCATTTTATAGACGATTTTCTGTTCATCACTCACATACTGTACCTCAATAAAACTCTTATCCCGAAGCATAGCAATATAAGTCTTATGATAATTTTCTGGCAGGACATGTGGAATCTTCGTTGTAAATCCTGCCGCCTTACGCAGCTCCTTCATTGATGTATACTCAATAAATGGATTTGCCAGCTCCTCTTTCATAGTTACAGTCTGCTCAGTGTCCCCTTCTGCTGCCTGTCCAATTGAAGAAATGCTCATTGTTACTGCCACAGCACATAAGCCACTAACAAAAAGTTTTTTTATCATCATAAAGCCCCCTTATTATCTATTTTTTTTTGCCATACAATAAGATCTGCCAGTGTAATGTTATCGACAACACCAGCAATTGCATCATTGAGTTTTTCCCATACAAGCAGCGTTGCACATATTTCCTTGCGGGTGCATTCATTTACATCACCCTCCATGCAGGCAACTGGTGCAAGATTACCTTCAATAAGACGAAGAATCTGTCCCACGGTATAATTTTCTGGTTTTCGCATAAGCTTGTAGCCCCCTTGTGGTCCCCGGCTGCTCTTGACAAAGCCCGCCTTTGTCAGTATAGAGACAATCTGCTCCAAATATTTATCTGAAATCTCCTGTCTCACAGAAATATCTTTTATACGTACAGGCTTTTCCTCAGCATGTAATGCCACATCCAGCATAAGCCTGAGCGCATATCTTCCTTTTGTCGATATCTTCATAAAATCATCCTTTTCATCACGATTTATTAAATTCCACTATTCCTATAGGACTCTTGATTTTATCATACACTAACAAAAAAGACGCGTCAATCACCATAGCTCTCCTATTTTATTTGATATGAATTTTTCAAATCCTCATTGCTTTAGTTATTTCTGCATGCAAAAAAGATATCCTATAAATCAGCAATTTGATTCATAGGATATCCCCACAGATGAAAAAATCACTTCGTTTTCTCTTCCGTCACGACCGAGTTCTTCTCTTTTTCTTCATTGACTAGGTATTGCGCTGGATCAAAACCGATCTGGCTAACAAGCGTCGTCAGCTCATTACTATCAATAATAGACTCAATACAGCTCTCCTTATAATCCGAAAGATTGATTTTTCGCGGTGGAAAAATTGAATTTCCCCGTTTGCTTGCAAAAATGTAAACAACAGGTGTCCGCGTATGCTCAAACTCAATTTGCTTGACAATCGCATACCCCAGTGTGGTCTTCAACACAGTGCCAACCGGATAGATTGCAACATTGTCAAAAAACTTACGCAGCAACTCAGGATCAAACTGTCCCTGGCAAAACTTCGTCATAATCTTGTATGCAACACTTGGCTTATATGCTTTTTTATATGGACGTGTACTCGTTAAAGCATCATAGACATCCGCAACTGCAACGATACGGGCAAAACGGTGTATCCTGTTATCTGTCAACTGACTTGGATATCCCTTACCATCCATATGTTCATGATGCTGATTTGCAATCTTGATTACCGGCAAAGAAAAAGCATTAGCTTCTCTCAACTTTCGTTCGCCTATCTCAGGATGTTTACGCACCTTATCCATTTCAGCCGATGTCAATTTTCCTGGTTTATTTAAGACATCCTGGGGAATATAAATCTTCCCCAGATCATGAAGTAATCCACCTAATGTAATATCAAGAATTTCTTCCTCTGTACAGCCGCAGGCAATTCCAAGCATTGATGACAAAACAGAAACATTCACCGAATGCACAAATGTATATGAATCATGCAAACGAATATCCGTAAGCTGAACAAGATTTTTTTGCCGGGAAACAAGATCTTCAACAATCTTTTCTGCAATGTCCGTCAATGCTTTCATATTGAAGCGCCCCGTGGACTTTACTTCAGCAAAAATGTCAATAAGCCGATATATCACCTGCATACGTGTCTTTTCCTGTATAAGATCTTCCGGTGGTTGAATCTTCAGCTCTGGATTCAGCGATGTAACATTCAACGAAGAAAGTTCTAGTTTTTGTAACTTTTCAATATATTTTTCATCAAGTTCTGTACCCTTTGTCAAAAGCGTTGCACCCTGCGAGTTATAAATTCCCTGTCCGGTAACCATCCCAGAACGCAATTTTTTTGGAGGCAAATTAATCATATAAACACCTAACAACGAATTTCCTAAAAATCCATTTTATATTCAAAATCCCTTTTATGAATACATTTATTTTACAACAAATCGAATAAAATGCATAGATATTATTTATTAATTTTCTTTACGTTCATACCTGCATCCACTTTTATATAAATTCTGCCAAACTCTGCTGCACTTTGAGCAACTCCTCAGCCGAAACTTCACCGTCCATGGCTGCAAACAGACTTAAATAAAAATCATTTATCTGTTCCATCATCTGCTGGATCATTTCCCCCAAAGCATCATTCATAGCTGTTCTATATAGAACTTGTATACGGTCCGCTTCTTTATCAAGTACGCAATAAATCGCATCACACATCAATTTGTTTTCCTGTTTTTCAAAAAATGCTTTTGGATTTTTAAAATACGCCATTGCTTCTAAAAACAATTCTATTTGAACATTTTTAAAAGCTTCCTCAAATTGGATCTTTATTTCATTCTCACTTTCAAAAGACGAGAATGCTATGTCCGGATCAACTTTTTGGACCATTTCAACAAGCAGCATTTGCTGCTCTGCTATTATTTTTTCTGCAAAACGATCCATTCTTACCGTCATTGCCCGCATCTCCTGAGCAAAATCAAACCCAATTGCTTTGAGTAATTCATCAAGTGCATTTTTTAAAACCTTTTTCAGATCACGACCATCATCACGCAGAACCGCGGGGTTGAATATTTCTCTAAAAAACTCATTGAATCGCAAAAACACCCTTTGCTTTGTATAATAAACCAACTCTTCTGTTTCCTGATTGATGCGTTGTTTTAGATTTTCTGCTGTTTCCTGCGCAAGAATTGCATGTATACTCGCCTTCCTGCTTTCGATACTTGCCTGCTTTTGCTGTTTCACTACAGCGTTTTCCTTCGTGCTGACAATAAGTTTTTGCAATAAATGATAAATACGCTTTAGCGCATTTTCAGATGACGCAGTCGCCAAATCTGCCAAATCATTTGTAATAAAATAATAAAAGTCCTCCTCAAAAGCAGGCATTCCAGAAACAGACCGCACGTTTCCCTCTTGTTTTCCCTGCAATGCATACAGACTCGATAGTGGATATACATGTGGATTTCTGATGCCATATTTTATAAGCTGCCCGCGAACATAGGAAACAACACTTTCTTTTTCTTCTTCATTTTCGGCCAGATCAATAGCATTTATCATAAAAAACATTTTATCCAACTGAAACGAATCCTTTACACGTCCCAATTGAATCAAAAACTCCCGATCCACCTTCGAAAATGCATGATTATAATACGTCACAAATAAAATAGCATCTGCATTTTTGATAAATTCAAAAGCTACACTTGTATGACGAGAATTAATCGAATCAGCTCCCGGGGTATCAACCAGCATAATTCCTTTACGTGTCAGCGAACAATCATAATAAAGATCAATCCATTCAACAAAGCAGGATTTTTCTTCCTTTACAACATAATCGCTGAGCTCCGTTATCGTTGTTTCCAACAGCCTGCCTAAACGTTCATAAAATACATCATACCCACGTATAAATGCCTGTAAAAAAATATAGTTTGTCTTTTCAGCTGCACTTTGTCGGCTTTGACTATCAATTTTTTTTATAATTGCCTTTACCTCTGCCAGACTTTTTGCTTGAAAATCAAACGACTTTAAGGCACGGTTTACATCTTCTAGCATAACCTGCTCTGTTTTTAGTTTGATAATAACGGTCCCGTGCGAATGTGATACATCAATTGGTTTGATTCTATTTATTGCTGCCGTTGTTGGATTTGGGGAAACAGGTAAGACCCGCTCCCCAATCAGTGCATTTGCAAAAGAAGATTTCCCGGCACTAAAGGCTCCAAACATGGCAACGGTAAAGCCTTTGCTTTTGAGCCTTGTCGCTTTTTGTTCCAGTTCATTAACTATTTTTTTGAAGCCCGGTAAATCCCGGACAAGTTCCGCAGTCTTCTGCAGTCTTCCAGCTGTATCCTTCATCCGATCTGATGATTCAATCGATACTAAACTTTTTTCTATAATCGTTTCTCTTTTTAAAGTGCTTTTTTTCCGCATTGCCTGCTCTATCTGTGACGTTTCACCTTCAATAATCTCCACTTCTTCTTCTGCAAGATCAAATAAATGCAAACGATCTTCTAGTAGGTGTTCTGCCACCGCTGATAAGGCTTTAAACTTTGCCTCTGCAAGATATTCGTCTGTCTCCTGCTTTTTCACCTGCTCAAGTGCGTTGAAATATCGTTCCAGACCCTTTTGTGTTTTAGCTAATTCCATCTGACTATCCGTATTTTTATCCTGTAAAACTTTTAAAATATCATATTTGAGCAAACCCAAGCTTCTTTCAGCACTATGCTTAATTTCATCTGCCACATTTTCCGTATAATTTATGACAGAAACCCCTGATAAGCGCGCCCCTGTTTTCACAGCGGCTGTTATTACTTCAGTTGAAAAATCGACCTTAAATTTCTGGATTTTTACAAGCACATCCTTGTCTTCTATCCGTTTTTCTTTTACGAATTGCAACAAAAATTCTTTAAGCGGCCATTCTACCTGTGATTTTGTTTTTTCAAGTATTGCCTCATAAAAGTTATGCAGCCTTTCCTGCTGTACCCTCCGCGTTTTTTGTTTTCTAAACAGCAGCCCAACTTTGAATCCCGCCTGGCGTGATGCAAGATAGGACTCACCTAGTTCTCTGGTTTGAAATGGCATTAAATAAGCATTATCCAGAATTTTTCTGACTGCAGAAAAAAACTCGCCTTCTGCTTTTTTATTTCCATCCACTAAAGCATTTTTTTCTACATAAAGATGATTATAGTTTTCTACTAAACTTTCCCGTTCAATAGGGGACAGCTCCGCCAGAATATTCCTGAACGGCTGGAGTAGCTGCGCATTCTTTTTCTTTATGGACTCTATATGATCTTTACTGATTTTTTGCAGCGAATGACTAATAGATTGCTGAAGAAGCACATCCTTCTCCTTTAACCGTTTCGCTAAAAATGTTTGCAGCTCAACAAATTGATTTTGTTCATGCATTTCTTCTTTTAGTGAAGTATAAAAAACCTCCATAGGTTTTACACCCCATGATGCAAATGATTCGATCACACTTTTCTTAAAATCTGCAAAGGAAAGTTCCTGCTCAGAATGCTTATCCACCTGATTGATAACAAGATAAATCTCTTTACCAGCCTCCACCAGCTCTTTTGTAAACCTAAAATTCAGCTCAGATTGAACATGATTATAATCCATTACATAAAAAATTATATCAGCAAGATGGATAGCAGACTCTGTTGCAACACGATGAGCATCCTCTACAGAATCAATCCCCGGTGTATCCATAATAACGACTTGGCGGGGCAGTTGCAAATCGGGATGACTGATCTCAATTTCCTGGATTTGATCTCCATCCTTACAATACTTTTTTACCATTTCATAATTATAAGGTGCACGATATAAACGAGATTTTCCCTTTTTGAAAACAACCCTTGCATACGCCTCACCAGATCTGACTTTCACAAGATTTGCACTCGTTGGAATCGGACTTGACGGCAGCAGGTTCTCACCAACCAGTTGATTAATCATCTTTGATTTTCCGGCAGAGAAATGTCCACAAAATGCAATAGTTACCTCATTTTTTATTAATTTTTCCGCCAACTGCTTTATCTTTCTGGCATTTTCCTGATCATTGTATTCACTTAAATATTCATACGCCGCTAAAAGCTTTCCCTTTATTGCCTCCATATTTTCCTGACATTTCGCAGTCTGATCCATAAATAACCGCTCCTTATAACAAACTTTATCATACATATATTTTATACCATATACTTAGGAATAAGCAACGTTTCATGCAATTCTTACGATTCATATCGATTAAACATAAGCAATAGCAAAAGCTCCTGCCTAACCATTTTGACATATACCTATGCTTATTTCTATAGTCCAATTTGCAATAACTTTTTTTTGACCAGTTTGCATCAATAGCTGCTGTAAGTTATGTGTATCATCATATATAAAAAACCTCCAGTATTAGTTTTATTTCACCTAATACTGGAGGTTTACACAATTGTTTNTTACTAACTGCTTTTATGCATTTGTTTATTCGTTTTAAATTTTAAATTTCTGTATGGCCTCCTGTAATTCAACTGCCAGTTTTGATAAATGGGTGCTCGCCGAGGCAATATCCTCCATTGAAGCAGCTTGTTCTTCTGTAGCAGCAGAAATGGTTTCCGTCTGCTCAGCTGTTTTTTCACTTTCGCTTTTAATGCCTTTTGTAGATGCTACCACATCTTCTGTTCCTGCTGTCAATTCTTCTGCCGCCGCTGAAATATCATGGATTTCGCCATATATACCTTTGACCATCTTTAATATCTCATTAAAATTTCTTCCGGCAATATTTACTAATTCCGCCCCATTCTGCACTTCACGTTTACTTTCATTCATAAAGGTAACCGCAGTTTTTGTCTTTATCTGCACATCGTTTATCAAAGCAGTTATATCTTTTGTAGCAACAGCTGACTGTTCTGCCAGTTTTCGTACTTCATCTGCAACAACTGCAAACCCACGCCCAGCTGACCCGGCTCTGGCTGCTTCAATAGCCGCATTCAAAGCCAAAAGGTTTGTTTGAGCAGCAATACTTGAAATCAGCCCTACAATCTTATCGATTTGGTTTGATTTTTCTTCTAGTTCTCCAATAACGTCTGAAGTATCTTCTGTCTTTTGCTCTATCATTCCCATCTGTTCTACTGTTTTTGCAATAGCATCACTGCCTGCTTGTGCCGTCTCCGATGTCGCTTCGGCAGATTTAGCCACTCCCACCGTATTATCAGTAACCTGATGAACTCCTTTTGCCATTTCTTCGACAATATGATTCGTTGCAATAGCAATTTCTAATTGTTTGTTTGCTCCTGCCGCCACTTCAGTAATCGATGCCGCGACTTGTGCTGATGCTAATGCTGATTGATCTGCACTGGCGGTTAATTCTTGTGACGCCGCTGCCAACTGCTCAGATGTGTTTAGTAATTGCTTAATAAGCGACCTGACATTCCGATTCATCTGATCTACAGCCTTTGATAATGTCCCAAATTCACTTTTATCTTCCATGCTTTTTTCTGTTATATTATTAGAAAAATCTCCAGATGCAATCCCGCCTAAAAACTTCACCGATTCCCCGAGCCGCTGTACAATTTGCTTTATAATCAAAATCCCCAAACCAGCCCCCAAGCAAACAGCCAAAAGGATAATCCCTATAAATAACATGCTCATTTTTTGCAAATTTTCTTCTGACTGCTGACTCATCTCTTTCGCTTCTTTTTGCGATACTTCCGACACTTCCTTTAAAATCTGCATTGTCCCAGTTGCCAGTGTCTCTACTCTCGTTTTATATACCAAATGAGCCTCTGCATTTTTATTTTCCTTTGCCAGATTCAGGACAATCTCATTTCCCTCTTTATATTTTACTATAATATCCTGTAATTCTTTTAACTTATTCTGTTGTTCCGGACTTAATGGCATCGCCGCAAACTTTGTCAAATTTTCATTGTATCCTTTTCTGGTATCCGCTATTTCTGTAAACAGTTTTTGGTTTTCTGAAACATCTGTTGTGAGCATCATTTCAAAAATATCACTTTGAATTTTTTGTATATAAACACGATTTTCATAAGCCAGTTGTATTTCTGTTAAATTATTATTATAGATGGCCTTTGTATATTCGTTACTTTTTTTCAAGTTGAAATATCCAACAATTCCAACAATCAAAACAGCCAAACTAAAAAAAACAACCAACATACTTAATTTTTGCTTGATTTTCAAATTGTTAAACCAGTTCATATGACATCGCTCCTCACCTATTTTGTAAATTTCCTCGACTAACTTTTACTATTCTACCTAAACAAGTGCATATGAAAAATTAATATTTTACAAATATTCCATCTTTTATTAGTACGTTTTCGTCAAATATTTACAATATCCTTTATTTATATTATAATTCTCCATTAAAATTGCATTTTTTTAAATTTACGTGAATACTTCATCATCTCTTACTAGAACAACTTTCTCTGGCAATAGATCTTACTGCAATAAAGACGGTTGCCAGTATTTAATTTATGACAGAAATTATCTGCTATCATATCGCCAATGCAGCAAATCATCATAGCTGACAGTTTGCACAAAACCTAATTTTCCCAGTAAATTTTTCGAGGCAATATTATCCTGATCACAGGAAGCAATGATGTAATGTACCATTGGCTGTTCGGCAGCCCAAGCCAGCAGGGCTTCGCCCGCCTCAAAGCAATAACCTTTGCGCTGTTGGCTTGGATTGGTAGCAAAACCGATTTCAATGCGTCCCGAAGCATCCGGTTCGCCGACAAAACCGATACCGCCCAAGATTTCCCACGTG
>WSSedB1CaDRAFT_10000136_pt1 | contig 36320 bp, 18 predicted proteins | sample WetSurSB1Cattail_FD_9460 | JGI IMG/M metagenome (IMG submission 9460)
CCCTAAGACCCGATGGGGCGGGATAATGAGAGAAGTGCTTACCAGCGATTTCGAGGCTGCTAACATTCAATATATTAAGTTCTGGGTAATGGATCCCTTTGTTGATAATCCAACCGATGAAGGTGGAGATCTTTATATAAACCTGGGAAATATTTCAGAAGATATTTTGAAGGACTCACGAAAAAGTTTTGAGAATGGACTTCCGAATTCAGCTGTGGTAAAAAATGTGGATACTACGGCATGGGGAAGGGTACCTACCATTCAGGCTGTAGTAAATGCTTTTGACAACGCTTCCTCATCAAGAGAATTTCAGGATGTGGGACTTGACGGTCTGGGGGACAATGACGAACAGACCTTTTTTGCAAATTACCTTCAGAAATCAGCAGCTATAGTAAGCTCTGATGCTTATGCAAATATACAAAATGACCCTTCAGCTGATGATTTTCATTATTACAGAGGATCGGATTATGATGCAAGGCAGTTGGGTATACTCGACAGATATAAAAACTATAATGGCGAAGAAGGTAACTCACCTACTTCCGAAATGTCAAAAGAGTCTTATCCCACTGCGGGGTCAACATTGCCCGATATGGAAGATATCAACCGCGATAATACTCTGAGCGAAACAGAAAGTTATTATCAGTATAAGATCAGCATTCGCCCCGGAGACATCAAAGTCGGTTCAAACTATGTAGTTGATGAAGTAGAATCACCGGAGATTACCTTTCCAAACTCGAAAAAGTCGAAAGTTAAATGGTATCAATTTCAAATACCAATATCAGATTATCAGAAGGTTGTGGGTCCTATTTCAGACTTTAAATCAATCCGCTTCATGCGAATGTTCCTTAAAGGATTTAAAGATCCTGTAATAATGCGGTTTGCCTATCTTGACCTGGTAAGGGCAGAATGGAGGAAATACAACATTTCATTTATGGAAGGAGGGGAAAGGATTACAGTTCCTGAGGCTACAGACGGAACTTTTGAAATTAGTTCCGTCAGTATTGAAGAAAATGGTGCGAAAGTACCTGTTAACTATACGTTACCTCCGGGTTTTGACAGAGTGACTGACCCTCAGAACCCACAGCTGAGACTCCTTAATGAACAATCTATGGCAATAAGGGTCCAGAATCTTCAGGACGGAGATGCCAGAGCCGCATTCAAAAATGTAAACCTCGATATGAGGCAATACCGGAAACTACGGATGGAAGTTCATGCGGAAGCAATGATAGGTCAACCGTTAAAAGATGATGATCTTACAGCGTTTATCAGAATAGGTTCGGACTATAAGGGAAATTTTTATGAATATGAGCTGCCTTTAAAGCTTACTCCTCCTCCTCCCAAAGGCAGATATGATAATAATTCGGAGGATGACAGATTAATAGTATGGCCTGCCGCAAACAGCTTTGATATTGATCTCTCGTTATTGCAGGAAGCAAAGCAGGAACGAAACAGGCAGATGCAGCTACCTGGTTCATCATTAAGCATATCTGATGTCTTTGTATATACTAATGGAACAGCCAGGATCTCAGTATCAGGGAACCCTAATATGAGTGATGTGAAGGTCATAATGATAGGCGTGAGGAACCCTATAAAAACAAGAAATAAAGCAGATGACGGTAGTCCAAAATATGGGGAAGTCTGGTTCGATGAGCTCCGTCTTAACGATTTTATTGAAAATGGAGGCTGGGCAGCAAATGGTCATATTCAGGCCCGTCTTGCAGATCTGGGTACCGTTGATATGGTTGGTCAGTTTAGTACTCCCGGATGGGGAAGCATCGATAAAAAAGTAAATGAAAGAAGCAAGGATCAGACACTTAAATATGATCTTTCCTCAAACCTTGAACTCGGGAAATTTTTTCCCGAAAAATTGGGTGTCAGACTTCCTGTTTATGTTGGCTACTCCGAAACCAGGATCAAACCTCAATACGACCCCCTGGATCCCGATATTCTTTTAAATGATGCCTTAAAATCGGCAAAAAACAAGGCTGCCCACGATTCAATACTGTCTATTTCAGAAGATTATTCAAGACGAAAGACTATTTCTATAAGTAACGCGGGAATTACAAAAAGGGGGGAAAAGCCTCATGCATGGGATCTTGCAAACTTAAGCGTGAATTATACATATAATGAAACTTACGCAAGTAATACTAGAACTGCTATCAACCTTGAAAGAGACTATAAAGGTGGAATTAATTATGATTATCAGGCACAACCAAAAAATATCATGCCTTTTAAGAATGTAAGGTTTCTGAATTCTCCTATTTTTAAAATTATTAAAGACTTTAACTTTTATCCTTTCCCGAAAAGCATTTCATTCAGAACCGATCTGACCCGTAATTATAATGAATTAATAACCAGGGATATAAACAATGATTTTCTTAAAATAACACCTTCTTTTAGGAAAGATTTTGAGTGGACCAGAATATATGACTTTAAGTATGATTTAACACGGAATTTAAAGATTGATTTTACGGCAACTAATATTTCCCGCATTGATGAACCCGACGGAGGTGTTGACAAAAAGAGGTATGCCAGCACTTATCAGGCCTGGCGCGATTCGGTTTATAAAAACTTAAAGAAAGGCGGCAGGACAACCGACTATAACCATTTCATAAATGCAACGTACACAATTCCTATTAACAAGCTCCCTCTACTATCGTGGTTAACGGCTAATGCCCGTTATAGTGCTGATTATTCATGGCTCGCCGGACCGGTATTTCCTGATAGTCTTAAAATAGATATGGGGAATACGATCAAAAATCATAATGAGTTGACATTTACAGGTATGGCGAACCTTACCTCGTTGTATTCAAAACTGAAATTTCTTAAAAAGATAGAACAAAATACCCAGCCTGGCGCTGCTCAGAAAATTAAGGCTGATCTGAAAACAGTAACATACACCAAAGAAAATGTAAATTTCAAACCTAATGTCTCAAGGTCTATCGTACATAATCTTAAAACAAGAGATATAAAAGTTAAGGTTGTGAAGAAAAGCGGGGAAGAGGTTAAAGGAAAAATGGTAATTGTTACCGAGAACAAGGTTAATTTCATAACGACAGAGCAGGTTGACGGAGCAAAAGTAATAATTGAAGGAAAGATAAAACAAAACAGAAATCCATTTATTATTACGGGAGAGTACATAATACGTGCATTGATGGGAGTCAGATCTCTGAGTTTGACTTATACATCTTCCCAGGGTGAGTATCTGCCGGGGTATACACCACGTACAAAGTACCTTGGCATGTCGTCATTTAATAATAAACTTGCACCCGGGTGGCCATTTATTCTGGGATTAAGTGACAGGAACTTTTTTGACAGAGCAGTATCAAACGGGTGGGTTTCGAAAGATACTCTTCTGAATGACCCGGCAATTTATAATAACAGTAAAAATCTGTCTGTAAGAAGTCTTATTGAACCATTTCCGGGTCTGAGAATTGACCTGAATGCCGACAGAAGATACATGGAAGCTGTAAGTTCATATTATACTGCTGATCATAATGGTAACTTTCCAGATAGTACACGCAACCGTATGGCAGCAGGGAACTACTCCATTTCTATTATTTCATGGGGAACAGCTTTTGAAAAGATTTCGAAGAATAATGACTATGCATCTGCCGCCTTTGAAGCATTTAAGAAGAATATTGTTATAATTTCAGAAAGAAGAGCTGCTGAACGGCAAAAGATAGATCCAAACTATAATCCTGATGTAGACCCGAGTACAGGAGCGGCACTTGAAAGCCCTTATAAGAGTGGATTCGGACAAACATCGAGTGAAGTAATGATCCCGGCTTTTATTGCTGCTTATACAAGAACAAGCCCGAGAAAAGTAAGTCTCGAAACATTTCCATCTGCCTTAAAAATGATGCCAAACTGGAGAATAACATTTGACGGATTATCAAAATTTGATTTTGTGCAAAGTTTATTCAGGTCTATCAGCTTAACACATCAGTATCGAAGCATATACCAGATCGGATCATTTAACACCAACCTGAATTATCGATACGATGAATCAGGAATTAACAATATCAGAGACCTTCAGAGCAATTTCATTCAACAGTTTGAAATAGATGTTGTTACGATAAGTGAACAATTCAGTCCTCTGATAAACATTGACATGAACTGGAAAAACAGTCTCACAACCAGGTTTGAATGGAAAAAGTCACGTACCGTATCTCTTAATATGACCAGTAACCAGGTTTCTGATGCAAGGATTAATGAACTTGTATTTGGTGCCGGCTACAGGTTTGATAATGTTCAGATCGTGCTCAAAACCGGAGGTGTACAACACGCTCTGAAAAGTGATCTCAACCTTCGGTTGGATCTTTCCATCCGCGATGATAAAACCCTGGCACGAAAGCTTGTAGAAGATGTTGATCAGCCAGTGGTAGGTCAGAAAGTATTTACCCTTGGTTTAACTGCCGATTATGTTCTCAGTGACAGATTCAATCTCCAGATCTTTGCCGATCGTACTATGAATAATCCCTTTGTTGCCACTACATTTCCCACTTCAAATACTAACTTTGGATTCAGTCTCAAATTTACACTTGCCCAGTAGCTTTAAACATTAATTTGTATTGATTAAATTCTTCCATTCAGAAAACGTTTGAAACATAGTCAATTCTGTTTTCTGTCTGAAAATCAATGAATCTCGCTTAAAATAAATAGTATATAATTAACTATTATCAAACCATTTTTTCTATTTTTGAATGAGAACCATAGATTTATAGTTAATTCTAACTTTTAATACTTTTTATGAAAAAATCAAAACCACGTTTAACATTCTGGCAGATCTGGAACATGAGTTTTGGATTTCTGGGAATTCAGTTTGGATTTGCTCTTCAAAATGCAAACGTAAGCAGGATTTTTGAGACATTGGGAGCCAAAGTTGATAGTATCCCGATTCTATGGATCGCAGCACCTGTAACAGGATTAATTATTCAACCGATAATCGGGCATATGAGTGACAACACCTGGAACAGGCTGGGTCGACGTCGTCCATATTTCCTTACAGGGGCTGTCCTGGCCTCACTTGCTTTGATTTTTATGCCAAATTCTCCAGTTCTCTGGGTTGCTGCCGGGACACTTTGGATTATGGATGCATCGATAAATATATCAATGGAGCCATTCAGAGCATTTGTTGGTGATATGCTGCCATCGGAACAACGAACAGCCGGTTTTGCGACTCAGAGTTTTTTCATTGGAACAGGCGCAGTTATTGCTTCTGTTCTTCCATATGTACTTACAAACTGGTTCCATGTTCAGAATACTGCCCCGGCAGGTCTGATACCATTATCAGTTAAACTTTCCTTTTATATAGGAGGAGCAGTATTTATTTCAGCAGTTATTTGGACAATTATCAAAACGAAAGAATACTCTCCCGAAGAACTTAGTGAATTCTCGGTTCAGGAAAATTCAGCACGTAATTATGAACCGGAACCGGAAATCTCTTTCCATTCAGGTGTTTTTTTGAAAAGAGGGTTTTACTGGATCTTTTTCGGTCTGGCAATAAGTCTGCTGATCTATATCTATTCACTTGAAAAGGAATTATATATTCTGTCAGTTGGAATTGGCACTTTCGGTTTGATCCAGATAATTTCAGGTCTGTTGGTTTCCGGAGGAAAGACAAAGAGTGGATTGGTAACCGTTATGAGTGATCTGTACAAAATGCCCAAAACTATGGGACAGCTGGCTATTGTTCAGTTCTTTTCATGGTTTGCGCTTTTTTCGATGTGGATATACACAACATCAGCTGTTACCAGCCATATTTATGGTACAAAAGATCCGACGAGTGAGCTGTATAACCAGGGTGCAAACTGGGTAGGTATACTTTTTGGTGTTTATAATGGTTTTGCAGCAGTTGTTGCTTTTCTTCTCCCTGTTCTGGCAAAGCTTACAAACAGAAGGATCACTCACTCGGTGAGCCTTATTGCCGGGGGCCTTGGACTAATTTCAATTATCCTGTTTCATACACCACATTTGTTAATATTGTCGATGCTGGGTATCGGCCTTGCCTGGGCAAGTATACTTGCAATGCCCTATGCAATTCTCACCGGATCACTTCCTGTAAACAAAATGGGAACTTATATGGGTATTTTTAACTTTTTTATAGTTATCCCACAGATACTTGCAGCCAGTATCCTTGGTTTCTTTGTACGTGATATATTTGGAGGCGAGAGTATTTATGCTCTCGTAGCAGGTGGCATTTCAATGTTTATTGCAGCAGTGCTGATTCTTTTTGTAAAGGATGTAGATGAGACCAAATCAATAATAGCGTGATGCATATATCTGCATGTATTTTTGATCTCGATGGAGTACTTGTTGATACTGCCAAATATCACTTTCTCGCCTGGAAAAGACTGGCCGATCAGCTAGGAATTAATTTTACGGAAGAAGATAATGAACAGTTGAAAGGCGTAAGCCGTATGACTTCACTGGATATAATTCTTGAGATAGGAAACAGGAAACCAGACGATAACCTGAAACTTGAATATGCCACCCTGAAGAACAAATGGTATAAAGAATATATCAGCAAAATGACACCCGATGAGATTCTACCCGGATGTCTCATGTTCATTGAGGAACTCCGGAATGCAAATATCCGGGTAGCAGTCGGGTCAGCAAGCAAAAATACTCCAATGATCCTTGAAAGGGTAGGTATCCTGAACCTTTTTGATGCTGTGGCAGATGGGAACAATGTGAAAAAAGCAAAACCCGATCCGGAAGTATTTCTCAAAGCTGCTGAGATGTTGGGAGTAAATCCCGGAAACTGCGTTGTGTTCGAAGATGCAGTTGCCGGTGTACAAGCTGCTATAAATGCAGGAATGATGTGTATCGGTATTGGATCACCGAAAATCCTTACAGATGCTCAACTTGTAATTAAAGGACTAAATGAGATGAACCTTACAAAACTTTTAACTATAGAAAAAAATATTTGCTAATGAATAGTTTTTATAAAAAGGATGCCTGGCAGATTATCGAAGAGGGATTCCATCCAGGGAGGATGAAAGAGTCGGAAAGCATCTTTTCGATTGGGAATGGCTATATGGGACAAAGAGCCAATTTTGAGGAGCATTATTCAGGAGACAGCCTGCAGGGAAGTTATATCGCAGGAGTATACTACCCCGATAAAACCAGAGTAGGGTGGTGGAAAAACGGGTATCCTGAATATTTTGCGAAAGTTCTGAATGCTCCAAACTGGATCGGTATTGATATTACTGGTGATGGCGAACCCGTTGACCTGGCAAAATCAGAAATTAAATCCTTCACCAGGATTCTCAATATGAAGGAAGGTTATCTTGAAAGATCCTTCGCAGTTGTAATATCAGGAGATAAAACCATAACGGTCAACAGCCGCAGATTTCTCAGTATGGAAGAACCTGATCTTGGAATTATCAGGTATTCTGTTACATCAGAAGATTTTGATGGTAAGCTCGGATTTACGGTCTATATTGATGGCGATGTAAAAAATGAAGATTCAAATTATGACGAAAAATTCTGGGAGGAAATCAGCAAAGAGATTAATGGAAATATGGGAGTCCTTGTTACCAGGACATTGAAAACTGATTTTCATGTTGCTACCGGAATGATTTTTGAGTTTTTAAAGGATGAAGAGGTGATCACTGTCATGCCTGATAACACCATAAGGGAGAAATATGTAGCAGCTACTGTCTTACTCGATGTAAGAAAAGGTGAAAAAATTGATCTTTATAAATATGTTACCGTGCTTTCTTCTTTAAACAATAAAAAAGAACATCTGTTAACAGATACCCATGACCGGCTCGGAGATGCAAAAGAAAAAGGATATGCAAGGCTTTTTGCCGGTCACACCAGGGAATGGGAAAAGATATGGGCAACCTCTGATGTAAAAATTGAAGGAGATATTTCTGCACAGCAGGCAGTACGGTTTAACATATTCCAGCTCAATCAGACTTATACAGGGAAAGATTCACGACTGAATATCGGCCCAAAGGGATTTACCGGCGAGAAATATGGAGGTAGCACATACTGGGATACAGAGGCTTTTGGTTTGCCTTTCTTTCTTAAGACAGCTGAAAAGAATGTCGGTAAAAACCTGTTGCTCTACCGGTATAAGCATCTTGAAAAAAGTATTGCCAATGCTGAGAAGCTGGGCTTCAAAAACGGAGCTGCTCTATATCCGATGGTAACAATGAACGGAGAGGAGTGTCACAATGAATGGGAGATAACTTTCGAAGAAATTCATAGAAATGGCGCTATAGCTTTTGCTGTATTTAACTACATCAGACACACCGGTGATGAGGAATATATGGCAGATTACGGACTGGAAGTATTAATAGGTATATCGCGATTCTGGAGCCAGCGTGCATCATTCTCGGAAAACCTTAAAAAGTATGTGATACTGGGGGTGACCGGACCCAATGAGTATGAGAATAATGTTAATAATAACTGGTACACAAACACATTAGCCATATGGACATTATCTTATACCCTGAAAAATCTTAGAATACTCGCAAAAGAAAACCCCGATAAACTTTCTGATATTTATAAGAAAACTAAATTTAACTTTTCTGAAGAGACTTCAAGATGGGAAGAGCTGATTAAACTAATGCATTTGCCTTTTGACAACTCAAGAGGAATTTTCCTTCAGCAGGATGGATTCCTGGATAAAGAAATAAATCCTGCAAGTATTATCCCGTCTGATGAAAGGCCAATTAACCAGCATTGGTCCTGGGACAGGATTTTAAGATCGTGTTATATAAAACAGGCTGATGTTTTGCAGGGGATATACCTTTTTGAAAATCAGTTTGATACTGAAACAATAAAACGCAATTATGATTTTTATGAGCCGATAACTGTTCATGAATCATCGTTATCTGCCTGTATTCATTCAATTATTGCATCGAGGATAGGCAAAATTGAAAAAGCATACGAGCTTTACCTGCGAACTGCAAGACTTGATCTGGATGATTATAACAATGAAGTCTCAGATGGTCTGCATATAACAAGTATGGCTGGAACCTGGCTTGCTATTGTTGAAGGATTCGGAGGAATGAAGATACTTGATGGAAAGCTGTTCCTTCATCCTCAAATACCTTCTTACTGGGAATCTTATTCATTTCATGCACGCTTCAGAGAGATATTGTTCGAAGTTAGAGTAACCAGTGAAAGTATTGATATTTATAATCTGTCGGGAGAAGAATTGGATCTCTCTGTATCAGGCAGAGAATATAAGATAGAGGGTTCAAACAGCCTTTGCCTTAATGTGAAAGCAGATAGTATTGCATAAGGTTTTATGAATAAAGAAATTAATTATAATGAATATAACTTAATAGTTGAAATTATGGAAAAACTGCCTCTGAGTATACTGGTATTGTTTCTGGCATTGGCAGTGACAATAACCGGTTGTTCGATCTTTGGAAAGAAGAAGGAAATAAAACCTTTTGTTTCCGATGTGGTGCATCCTGAGTGGTCAAAAAATTCAGTACTATATGAAGTTAACGTCAGGCAATATACTCCTGAAGGGACTTTTAACGCTTTTGACAAACATATTCCAAGACTGAAATCGCTTGGGGTTGATGTTTTATGGTTTATGCCGACATTCCCTATTGGCGATAAAAATAAAAAGGGAGAATTGGGCAGTTACTATTCAGTAAAGGATTATTTGAATGTAAATCCTGCTTTCGGTACACTTGAAGATTTTAAAACGATGCTTGATGAGGCGCATGAAGCCGGCATGAAAGTAATCATAGACTGGGTGCCGAATCATACATCATGGGACAATAAGCTTACCGTGGAACATCCCGACTGGTATGTAAGAGATGCCAAAGGAAATTTTACCCCGCCAATCGGATTTGACTGGACAGATGTAATTCAGCTTGACTGGTCTAAAATGGGGCTTCAGAATTACATGATTGATGCACTTAAATTCTGGGTAAATATGGGAGTTGACGGGTTTCGTATTGATCATCCGAATAATACGCCTAAGGAGTTCTGGGAAAGAGCACGGACCGAACTCACTGCTATCAGACCCGTTATGTTGATAGGTGAGATTGAGCAACCTGTCGATTATCTTGAAAAAGGATTTGATATGAACTATGCCTGGGAATTGTATCATCTTATGGTTGGTATAGCTCAAGGTAAAGAAAGTGTGGGAAAACTCGTAAAATATTATAATAAGGAATGGAAGATTTATCCAAATAATGTTTACAGACTTCAGTTCCTGACAAACCATGATCAGAATACATGGGAAGGAACGATCGATTCACTTATGGGTGAGGCACAGAAGCCATTAGCTGCACTTATCTTTACGGCGCAGGGAGTACCATTACTATATAGCGGACAGGAAGATTGCCTTAATAAGCGGTTAAAGTTCTTTGTAAGGGATACAATAAAATGGGATACCTGCAATATGACAGGATTTTACAGGAATCTTATCAGTCTTAAACATAAAAATAAGGCTCTCTGGAACGGTGATGCCGGTGGACCGATGGTCAGAATCTCTACAAAGCAAGACAGTTCTATCTATGCGTTTTACAGGGAGAAAGATGAAAACAGGGTAGTAGTCCTGCTGAATCTCACTAAGAAAAGTATAGCTCTGAAAAGTCTGCCCGGAAACCTTAATGGGGAATATACTGATTATTTTGGTGAGATAAAAACTGTTCTCCCTTTAACCGATTCGCTGAAGTTCGAGCCATGGGGATTCAAAGTTTTAGTAAAATAGATTACAGAAGATGAAAGTATGAAGTTAAAGAAATCATCTGAATTTTTAGCAATTCTGTGTCCCTCTGTGCTTCTCTGTGTCTCTCTGTGTAACTAAAATTCAAGAACTTACACGGAGTTTCACAGAGAGGCACAGAGCTACACAGAGAAAATCCAGATGATTCTTAGCTCCTTATAGTATAAATGGATTTTATTTTCAAAAATCAAAAGAAGAGGATATTCCTAATTGTAAATAATATAGTAGATATCATGCGTTCAGTAAAATCTATGTATTTAATATTGAATGTAATTGGTTTACTTCTTTTTGGATGCGGATCAATGCAAAACAAAAAAATAACTCCGGTTGATAAATCTCTTGCTTCGGTTCCTGTATGGGCGAAGGAGGCAATCTGGTATCAGATCTTTGTAGAGAGGTTTCGCAATGGCGATCCTTCCAATGATCCGACTCCTGCAGATATGTATGGTGCATATCCCGGCAAACTGCCATCAAAATGGAAGATAACTCCCTGGGGGCACGACTGGTATTCTCATGAACCGTGGCTTGACAGTGTTAAGGCTATAGATTTCCATTCTAAGATCCAGGCCCGCCGTTATGGCGGTGATTTACAGGGTGTGCTGGATGAAATGGATTATATACAGTCTCTTGGAGTAACCGCGATATATTTTAATCCGCTTAATGATTCACCCTCATTGCATAAGTATGACGCACGAAACTATGCTCATATAGACAGGAACTTTGGTCCCGACCCAAAAGGTGATGCTGTGTTAATTGATTCAGAGATTCACGATAACCCGGCAACCTGGAAATGGACCTCGGCTGATTTACTCTTTCTGAAGGTTATTAAAGAATTTCACAAAAGAGGCATACGAGTCATAATGGATTATTCTTGGAATCACACAGGCAAAACATTCTGGGCATTGAACGATATCAGGAAGAAAGGGAAAGAATCTAAGTATGTTGATTGGTATATTATAAGTCATTTTGATGATCCGACAACCAAAAAAGATGAATTTGCCTATGAAGGATGGGGAGGTAATAATCCATGGATGCCTGTATTCAAAAAGGATATTGTGCCAGCAGGTAATAAGACAATGCCATTTGAAGGAAACCTACATTCTGAATCTTTGAAACAGCATATTTTTGATGTCACAAAGAGATGGCTCGATCCCGACGGTGACGGGAACCCTTCAGATGGAGTGGACGGATTCCGTCTGGATGTGGCAGGTGAAATACCTATGGGATTCTGGCGTGAATACCGGAAGGTTGTCAGATCGGTTAATCCCGAAGCATACCTCGTTGGAGAGATCTGGTTCCTGAAATGGCCTGATAAACTTATGGATCCTGCAGTATACCTGAAAGGTGACCAATTTGACGCAGTGATGAATTACAGGTGGTACAGGATCGCAAGGGGATTATTCGGACAGGCAGAACCTGTTCTGAAACCTTCTGAATTTGTAAACCAGATTAACCAGATTGATAAAGATATACATCCGGACAATCTTCAGGCAATGATGAATGTAGCATCTACGCACGATTCACCCCGTCTGTCAACATCGCTGTATAACAAAACATTGTATAAGGATAGGGCTAACCCTAAAGATAATCCTGATTATAAGATAAATAAGCCGGATGAACAGACAAGGAAGGAGCAGATCATGCTCTTAATTCATCAGTTTACATTTATCGGATCACCTCAGATATGGAATGGTGAAGAAGTGGGAATGTGGGGAGCTGATGATCCTGATTGCCGCAAACCTTTGGTATGGGGCGATATCAAATACGAAGATGAACGTGCTGCATATGACCCGGCAAAAAGCCGCCAGGTTGATAAGGTCAGCCCTGATACAGCTTTGTTTTCATTTTATGCTAAACTATGCAAAATGAGGAAAGAGAATCCGGTACTTGTTTATGGCAATCTATCTTTCATTCTTGCAGACGATCAGAATATGTTGCTTGCTTATAGCCGCGCAGATAAGGATGACGAGATAGTGGCTGTTTTTAACAGCTCTTTTAAATCTCAGCCTGTCAAAGTGCCGGTTAAACATGATGGAGAATATATGGATCTTCTATCACCGAACAATAAAAGCGCAATCAGTAATAATCGCACAATAGAACTGAATCTTAAGCCTCTTACCGCAGTTGTCCTTAAGAAGAAATGAATTGTTATTCTTTAATAATCTTTACAGTTTCGCTTTTTATTGATGTTCTGACCTGAACAAAATATATTCCTCCGGGGGCTGAACTACCGTCAGCTGTTTTTCCATCCCATTCCAGTGATTGAATCGCATTGGCTGAAACACTTGCTTTAAGCTGTCTTATTATCTTCCCGCTCATATCGTATATTGAAATTGAGAGAGGAGTAGGATTGGCGTTGTCAATTACAAAATTGAATTTCGCAGAGGAAGGATTTGGATATACTGACACAAAGTGATCTTTTTCTGACATTTTAATATCATTAATACCCAATAGCGTAACTGGAGAAGCAAGTTTTTTAGATGTGTAAAGTCTGTACTCCCCAGGCTGAAGACTTATTTGATCGGTTACATTCAGAACATTGATTGAGTCGCCTGTAAAATATTCGTACCAATATCCGGGTTGTGGGAAAAATGGCGTTATTGACGACTCAGTGATTCCGAAATTGCCGAGAACATTGACATCCATTGAGGAATGAATCAACTGAAGACTTTTCATTGGAGTATCAAATGAGTAGGAATAACTTCTTGTTCCAAATACGGGTTGTGTATTCCTGAGGTCATTAAGGAGTTTATAGATAATAAATAATCTGTGACGATCCGGATCAGAGAAATAATTCCATTTTATTGGTTTTACGCCTGTCCTTCCGCCTGAATCAATAGAAATATCGTAACCAAGCTCACCAAATTGCCATATCATTTTAGGGCCAGGCACAGTGAGAAGAAAGAGAGCATCAAGCTCCATCCTTTTCAACGCTGTCTTAAGGTTCCGGGTATTGTAATTGCCCGATGAAGCTCCGTAAGTAATTGTTTTGTACATGATTCGTTCTTCATCATGGCTTTCCATATAGCTTACAAGATTGGGAACAGTCCAATCCAGACCCTGAGCGCTGACGGCTGAGAGATCCGATGAATAACCCATTGCCGCTTCCGCATAATTGTAATTATTATTTCCCCAAATCAGCATTCCATAATTGGCCAATTCCTCTTCTTCACTATTTGCTGTAAAATGTTCAAGTATGACATAAGCGTTGGATTTAGTGTTCCAGATTTTGGAAGCCATTCTTTCCAGAATGGCAATTCGTGAGGGATCATAGGCGGTACCCTCTCCCGGAGTATTTGTAAATCCTTTTGTAAAATCAAAGCGGAATCCATCGATTTTATATTCTGTAAGCCAGTAAGCATTAACCCTGTCGACAAGTTGCTGCGTAGAAATACTTTCATGATTGAAGTCGGCGCCAAATTTATATACAGGATTAGGTGATTGTGCATTGAACCAAGGATTGGGAATCTTCATGTAGATTTGATCTGAACCAATATGATCGAGATAAAGCTGAACAAAAGGAGACTGTTCATAGCAATGGTTTAACACCATGTCCATTATTACTGCTATTCCACGGCTGTGACAACTGTCAATAAATGCTTTAAGATCATTTTTTGGGCCATAGTATTTATCAGGGGCAAAATAAAATGAAGGATTGTATCCCCAGCTTATGTTACCTTCAAATTCATTTATGGGCATCAGTTCGATAGCATTTATTCCAAGGTTAACAAGATAGCCCAGTGTATCGATAAGAGTTTTATAGTCGTGATTTGCAGTAAAATCGCGTACCAGCAACTCGTAGATTATAAGATTTGATTTGTCAGGAGGGACAAAGTTGGCAGTTTTCCATGAATACGGCACCTGGGCTGTCTGGAGAACAGATACAATGCCTGATGCCGTGTCTTTCGGATATTGGATCAGATTGGGATAAGTAGCAGCAGTAATAAACTGATCGTTATCCGGATCAAGAACCTTGTCACAATATGGTTCACCAATATAGAGTGCACTATCGACAAGATACTGAAACCTGTACTCTTTTCCTGGCGTCAGTCCGTCTATCTGAATCCAGTATCTCTCTCCATCGGGAGTTCTTTTCATATAGCCTTTTTCACGGGCAAGCCAACCTGTGAAATCGCCAGTGGCAAACACATAGTTTTTATAGGGTGCATGCAAAACAAGCGCCACTGAAGTATTGCTCAGATAGTTTATTCCATCATTCAATCCGGCAGGCAAGGCTTCAGTTACTAATGGTTTCCTGACATAATAGAAGAATGAGTCGGCAGAAAAAGAAGGCTTTTTCCATGCAACAGCTTTAACCCAGAATTCACCATACTGATCAGGCAGTATTGTATCGGTGACAAGAATAGCCGTTGCCCCGGATTTAATAAAGTTATTATTAATATATAATGAAACCGAATCTGCGAATGTTGCAGAAGCCTTGATTATTATTTGCTTATTGATATCAGTAACAAAAGAAGATTTAACCGGAAGAGTAAATGTCACATTTAATCCCACCTGAAAAACATCAATAAAAATATCGGGTCGTGTTTGTTGATCTGAAGCCGAATTACGGATAACCAGGCAGATTTTTGTCACAATATCGGAAGATGTAAGAGAATAGAATGTTTTAATATCCGGAGTAATATCGAGTTCATAGCGATAGTTTCCCAGGTAAGTCAACTTAGGCTGGGTTGAGTTGTTGGCCCATGTACCTATTACTTTTTGCCAGGGAATTCCAAGAAGCGTGACCCCTGTATGTGCATAAAGGTCACCAGTGTAATTATGCAATTCCCCGGCATCTTTGGAACTATCATAAAAGATCTTTATCAGAGTTCCTGGTGTGGGAACTGCAGGATCTGTAGTTACCATTTGTCCAAACAATAATCCGGAAATACAGGAAAAACAAATAATAATAATCAACTTTTTCATCAGGTATCCATTATTGTAAGTAATCACTGTAACATTTTGTAAATCAGCTTAAAGTTAAGAGGCTGCCATAAATCAGACAGCCTCTTTAAATAGTTTTACACTTTTTTATTCTACTTAATTCCGAAATCTGTCTAGTTCTTGGTAATAGTAGCTTTCAATCCCCATGGATCTAAAGTAATTGTATAATTTCCTGCAGCTGAAATTGGAATATTATCACCACCGGCAGTTAGAGCATTAATATCACCACCCAGATTAATGGTCCAGGCACTATTAGCTCTGAATTTGAATGCACCTGCTGCTGATGCGTCAATAGTAGCTGTGAAAACCTGATTAGTTGCATCCCATGTCATAACCTGGTCACCACCCCAACCATTAAAATCACCAATAAGGCTCCAAATGTTTGCACTATATGTATATTGATTTGGATGACTTAGGTCAAGGGTAAGAGCGTAGTCAGCAGTAACAGTAACAGGGATATTATCACCACCGGCATTTAATGTTGTGCCATCAGCAGCAGTACTGCCATAATTTATACTCCAGTCGGAAGTACCTCTGAATTTAAATGCACCACCGCTCGTCAGATGCAATGCCAGACTAAAGGTGAGTGTTGAAGGATTATAAGTCATATCTGTTTGGGAGGACCAACCATTATAATCACCCATGACACCCCAAACGGTCAGCGTTAAAGAGTAAGTCATATTACTTAGGTTGGCTTTAATCAGATAGTACCCGGCGGTAGTAACGGGAATATTGTCTCCGGGATTCGTTAATCCTCCCGAACCATCATCACCAAATGTGTGTGAACTGTCCCAACTATGGTCCGTTGTAAGTTTAATAGCACCGGTAGTGAGATACACATATCCTTCTGCAGCACCACTGCTTGTGGCTGTTGATATAATATATTTTGCATTGTCACTGTTATCCCATCCGTTGTAATCACCCACTACCCAGAATTTGGTAATGTCAGCTAATGTGGTAAATGAGATATCTGATCCATAAGCAGTGCCGGCACTGTTTGTTGCATAAGCCCTGACATGGTAGCTGGTGTTTAATACTAATCCGGTTAAATTGCTTACAAAAGCACCCAAACCTGAACCACCATCAATTATACTGCCATCAATAGTGGGATTTGCAGTAGTGCTCAATGCAAGTCCCCTTGCTGTTACAGTACCACCACCATCATAAGTAACCTCACCACCCGACACGGCACTGACCTTAGTTATTTCAGTTAGAGCAGTTGTTGTTACAACAGGTAAATCTACGAGCGTTGTGAAAGTTACTTCCGGACCGTATCCGGTACCGGCGCTGTTTGTAGCATAGGCACGCACATAATAAACACTATTACCTTTTAACTCTGTAAGTGAACTTACGAAAGCTCCGGTGCCTTTCCCATCGGTTGTCTTGGTACCAGTAACTGAGGGGTTGTGATTTTTGCCAAAACAAATACCGCGGACGGTAACATCAGCGCCTCCGCTAACAGTAACATTACCTCCACCAGCAGCTGAATTGCCGGTTATAGAAGTAATTGTGGCTGTAGTAAGTGTAGGTACAACGGGTAAAGTGGTAAATGTAACTTCATCACCATAGATTGTACCATTTGAATTTATTGCATAAGCACGTGCATAATATTTGGTGGCATATGCAAGTTCCGTCAACTTAACGGCAAATGTAGCTTTGGTTACCTGATCGCTGTATATTACTTTAGAGTCAGAAGTTGTAGGCTCAGTCTGGGTATTGTAGCAAACACCTCTTTCAGAAAAACCATCACCGGCAGCAACTACAAAACCTACAACAGTTGCAGAGTCGGAACTAACATTTATCACCTGAGATGTAGCAAGCTTCGGGTCTAATCTGACATTCGACTGTTCTTTTTTACAGGAGGCAAAAAAGATTGTTGCAGTAACAAGAACAGCCAGGAATCTATATAAGGTTAATTTTTTCATAAATAATTTCTTTTATAGTAATTACTAGTTTTTTGTAAAAGTACATCTGTAAGGAGTGGTGTTGATGTAAAGTCTGACTGTGTAGTTCCCGGCTGTAACAGGAATATTTGAACTTGAGCCACTATTATACAGATTATCCAGTGAATATCCTGTACCGAGTCCCAGATTGATACCCTGATCCCATGCATCATTCATTCTGAATTTAACAGAACCATCAATTAGAGTTATCGTAATAAACCAGGAGCCTGTTTTATCATCGTAAGCCATCTTTGAATCAGGGGCATTCCACCCGTTTGGAGTAGCATCCCCGATCAGACCAATATTATAAGGTTTATCGGAGTAAGTAAGAGCCTTGGTATCAGCAATCAATTGATACCATCCATTAGCTGCCACTGTAAATGCGGCACCATTAACAGCAAGTGCCGTACCATTGGTTCCATATGTGATATTGGCATCCGGGTCCTTAAGAGTAAACGGTTTTGTAGCATCCAGGTTCACATAACCAATATAATTTCCATCACCCAAAGCTGATTCGATCTTTTGTGTAATACCTGAGTTAATCAAATCCAGTCGTGGTAAACCGTAAATGGTAACATCAGCTGTTACTGGATCAGAAGCATAAATCATGGGTATTACTCCGGTCCCGGCATCTACTGATAAAACAGATCTTATTCTAAAATCAATGGATGAGGCCACATCAGCAGGGAATTTCTGAAGCAGAATCCCGTTAAGAGCGCTTACAGTGATTTTCAATTTAGCATCCTGTATGCCTGAAACCACTAATATTGAATCTTTAAAGTTATTTCCTGTTGCACAAGCTTCAAGAAAATAAGTTGCTGATGCCTGGAAGCCAGGATCAACAGGAGTGCCAACAAAAACCAGAGTATCCATCCCATTGGCTCTTAGAAGGGTAAGATCGGGTAAGGACTCTAACGTTGGCGGAATTGGATTTGCGAGTATCACGACTTTTGTCTCATCCTTCTTACAGGCGTTGAGCAAAAAGCCAAGAATTGTTATGTAAAATATTAATTTTTTCATGAGAGTCGAGTTTTATAAATTAATAACCGGTATTCTGATGAATATTTGGATTTGCAGATACTTCGTCTCCCGGAATTGGAAAGATATTAAGATGGCTGTCAGTATTTGAGCCATTAAATGTGCCACCTTTCCATTGCCAGTTATAGTTCCCGTCAGTAAATTTACCGAATCGAACAAGATCAGTGCGTCTTTGAGCTTCATAGTAAAATTCACGGCCTCTCTCATCAAGTAAAAACTGATCAGTAAGCTGAGCGGCTGTGATATTGCCTGATGTGTTTCCATATGCCCGTGTTCTGACAGCATTTACATCAATTACAGCGCTGGCATCGTCTCCAAGCCTGTGTAATGATTCAGCTCTCATTAAAAGTGCATCGGCATAACGGAAAACGGGAAAATCTGTGCTGGCATAGGCCGGATTATAATCAGCAGCCTGACTGCCATCGGTATTTTTTGCAGTAAACTTATAAACTCCAATACCATAATCACCACTAGATGAAGAGCTTGGGATATTCATGCTTTTTTTGGTCTTCATATAGACCCGTTTGTCTTTGCATTGAGAAAAAGTTGAATCGCTGGTTGGAATACGAACATTGCCATATGTAGCCAGTGTATCAACCAAAACATTCATAAATTGAATTCTGCTTCTGTTCCCATTCCAGTTGGTATTTGAGGTAAGGCCATGAAATCTTTCTGCTTTGATATACACAGGATCGCTGCACGACTCAATGATAAATGTACTACCAACATAGCCCTGTGTATTAATACCGTCCTGGGCCCATGCAAAAATCATCTCCGGGTTGTGGTCACCATCATTATCAGCGCTGAAATTCTGTCTGTAGTTGGTAGCCAGGGAGTAAACTCCGCTGTTGATCACTTTGTCGCAATAGATTTTGCAGCTATCCCATTTTGCAGTCCCTGTGAATACTTCAGCATTCAGATATACTCTTGCCAGTAGCATCCAGCATGCAGCCTGATCAGCCTCTGGATATGAGAATTTGGGAGCCCCGAGTTTGTTTTCAATGCCATGCAGTTCAGACACTACATAATTAAACAACTGCACTCTCTGAATTTGCTTCGGGAAGAATTTCCCAACAATATCAGCATCAGTAGTAAATGGAGGATTCCCGAATAAATCCATATCCCAGGTGTAAGCTAATGCCCTCAGAAACCTGGCTTCCGCATTATATTGTTGAATGGTGGCATCTGTGCTTCCGTTGGTCTTTCTGATAAAATCATTTGCATAAGTCACACTAAGACTTAATCTCTGATAAAGCGCAGTCAGAAAAGGATTAGTTTTACTCCATGTTTGTGTATTTAAATCATTTATACCAACATCTGTCCAGCCGCAAATTGCTTCATCAGTAGTTATTTCCTGGCAATTCCAGAGAGCCCTCGTGGTGGTAAAGAAGTTATCATCAGAAGAGCTTATATCGGCTCCTCCATTTGCCCCTTGTCCGCTGATTATAAAACTGGCATAAATTTTCCCGAGAGCCTCCTTCATGTATATAGGATCACTCCCTAAGTTTCCAGACATTATTATATTCGGATCATTTGGATTCACAATAAGGTCTTTCACGCATGATACAATCATCACAGCTGAAAGAACAACTCCTAGTATTAAAATCTTTTTATTCATATATATATTATTTGAATATTAGTAAGAAAGGCTTATTCCAAGCATATATGTCCGCGGTCGTGGATAGAAATTGTTGTCAATACCACCCGGAACCTCAGGGTCAATACCCTTGTACTTTGTGATTGTCATAAGGTTTTGCACTGTAAGGCTGACCCGTGCGCTCAATTTATTCACTATGTTATCGAATCTATAGCCTGCACTAAGATTATCCAGTTTTAAGAATGAAGCATTGCTGACAAAATAATCACTGGTAAACTGTCGTTTTACGAATTTCGTATCACTCAGGAATGTCGGGAAATTTTTAAAATATCCAATCTGATATAACTGATCATAAGAGGCGCCGGCAGCAACCTGATTATATACATAGTTCCCTATACTTGCGCGTGCTGAAGCAGAAATATCAAGGTTTTTGTAGGAAAAACGTGCGGAAAAGCCAATCAAATAATCAGGAGCCGGATTATGGTATATATATTTGTCGGCATTATTACCGTTCACTGTCCCTCCCTGTCCTGAAAGATCAACATATAAACCCTCGATCGGATCACCATTTGCATCATACACCTGTTTATTCAGGAAGTAGGAGTATGCAGGATAACCAACTCTTGTTACCTGCTTCTGACCTGTGAAAGCATCACCATAAAGTACTCCTATAAAATTAGGATCATCAGTTATGAGCAACTTGAGAATTTTGTTAGCATTGTAAGTTAAGTTGAATCCAATAGTCAGAGACATATCTTTTTTTGAAATCGGTGTAAGATTTAATGATGCTTCTACACCTTTATTTTCCAAACTACCTACGTTTGTGAACAAAGTATTGGAAAAATTACTTCCACTTGGAATTGTGACGGTGTTCAGAAGATTTGTGGTAACACGTTTATAAACGTCGAATGATCCAGTAATACGGTCTTTCAGGAATCCGAAATCCAATCCCAGGTTCTGGGTTTTTGTCTGTTCCCATTTTATATTGCCATCATAGGCACTTGGACGTAATGTAGGAAGGTATACACCACCAATAGGATAATAAGATCCGGCTGAAGACACAGTGTAAATTGCCTGTGCCGGAAAATCACTTCCAATATCCTGCTGTCCGGTAATTCCCCATCCCAGTCTCAGTTTTAAATCAGAAACCGGATCAACATTTTTAAGGAATGACTCTTCTTTTATTTTCCAGGCCAGAGCTGCTGAGGGGAATAATCCCCACTGGTTAGGTGTAGGTGAACTTGAATAGCCATCATAAAAACGTGAGGAACCGTCATCGCGGAGTGTAAAAGTAAGCAGGTACTTATCCATGAGGGTGTAATTTGCACGGCCAAAGAATGAAACTAGCCTCAGAATAACAGGAGCATGGTATGTACTATCAGTTTTTTGATAAGGATGGGCGTCGTCTACAATTCCTCTTTGATAGTTAAAACTATCATGTTTAAGTTGACTCCAGGAATATCCTGCAGTAACCTCAATCTTACTTTTGATACCCGACAGATCTTTTGTATAATTCAGATAGAAATCAAGAAGTTTGCTGGAGTTCTTACTATTATAATTATCCAATCTACCGTAAAGAGGAGATGTTAGTACTGAAGGAGCAGTTGCTGGAAGATTGTTATGCCCTGTCCCTTTAGTATAATCAGTTGCTAAATTCAGATTTGCCTCAAGTCCGGGCACAAATGGGATCTTTAGATCTAACTGGATGTTTCCGATGAATCTGTTGACAACTGATCTATTATCGACAGCCATAAGCTGCTCCACAGGATTTGGTGTGCCAAGATTTGCACCATAATTGCTCCATTGGTAATAACCGTCGGAAAGAGCATTCCCGTCCATTACCACCTGGGTAGGATCCATATTGACAGCTGAACCTATTGCTCCCGCATCACCAAAATTATTGTTGGAAGTCATCCCTTTGGCATTTAAATTAACTTTTAAATTATCCTTCAGGAATGTAGGATCAAGACCTATTGAACCGGTAAGCCTATTCATATCGGTATTTTTTAAAATACCATTCTGACCGGTGTATCCTATTGATACCCTGTATGGAAGTGTTTTATAAGAGCCTGATACACTGAGATTGTGATCCTGAGATAAAGCATTGCGGAAGATCTCTTTTTGCCAGTTTGTGTTCGAAGTTCCCAGCTTAGTTAAGCTTTCAGCACCATACATATCAACATGATCCAGGGCAATCTGCCTTATCTGATCGCCTGAATATACATCCACAAATTTAATGGCGGTGGCTATAGAAGTATTTCCATCATAGGTGATACTCATTTTGCTTCCGGCTTTTCCTCTTTTTGTTGTAATTAGTATTACCCCGTTTGAAGCTCTTGAACCATAGATTGCGGCTGCAGAAGCATCCTTCAATACGGTAAAGGTCTCAATGTCGTTAGGGTTAATAAATGAAAGGAAGTTTGAACTTCCTGAAACATTAAGGTTGCTTATAGGAACGCCATCTACTATTATAAGAGGATCATTTGAAGCATTCAACGAAGAACCCCCGCGGATACGAATAGTTGCTCCAGCACCTGGTGCACCACCTGCATCGGTAATTACCACGCCTGAACTTTTACCAACCAATAAATCCTGTGGTGAGGTAATAGCCCCCTTGTTAAAATCTTTCGCGCTTACAGCGACAACAGATCCTGTTGCATCGGATTTTTTTACTGTACCATAACCGATCACCACCACCTCACCAAGTTTTGTGGTACTGAGAGTCAGTTGAACATTTATTGAGGTTCTCCCACCAACCGGAATTTCCTGTGTGGTGTAACCCATATATGAGATTACCAGAGTGGAAGTAGGAGCAACCATTAAACTATAATTACCACTCCCATCTGTTATGATACCATTTGTGGTTCCCTTTTCCTGGATTGTGACACCAATCAAGCGTGAACCATCTGAAGCGTCAGTTACTGTACCTGAAACCTTGATCGCCTGAGCTTGTATTGCTCCGGAAAGACAGATTCCAAGAAAAAGCAAAAAGAGCGTCGTTAAAATTTGTTTTTTCATAGATCATAGATTTAAATACCTGGTAGTTTACTGAAAAGAAATTATTGGAAAATACAATTTAAGTTATGTATCATACAAATATATTAAAAGAAAACATCTTTAGCTAATCGAAAGCACTAAAGTTCAACTAGTTAACATAAAGTAGCGCAATCGTTTGAAATGAATGTTCCATGTGTCTTTTGCCTTATTATTTAATTAATTTGTTATTTTATTTTTAGATTCAGTAACAGAAAAGGTTCCTAAAAGGCCCAGTTTTTTCTTTAGCAGAGAGAGTAATTATTAAAGTATTAGTTCTCTAAGTACAGCAGGTGATAATTATTCGGAAGGAATGTTCTTAAAAATCCTTCAATCAATTGAGATACTTATTACTGCTGAAAATCTTTTGGCATTATAATTTTATTTACCACAGGGTCTGCAAAATAAAAATCTTCTCAAAATCAAACATTGGCATAGTTTCTGTTAGGACATTAACTATCTTAATTTGCGATTTGATACTTTAATTATAATATTAATACAAGGTTTACTGCTGAACAATATGAGCTTTTAAATAAAATGCAATCAGGTTAATCCAAGTTGCTATTAATAAGATTTTTGCGAGAGTCATAATATTTCGTTATATTTCGGGAAGAGGGATAAAATCTGAACCAGAAAAAATGAACAAAGGACAGGTTACCTTAAAAGACATAGCAAAAGAATTGGGTATATCTCCATCAACAGTCTCAAAAGCACTGAAAGATCAGCCCGATATAAGCCCTATAACAAAGAAGGCAGTACGTGAGCTGGTAGAAAAATGGAACTATAAACCCGATCCGATAGCTCTCAGTCTTAAAAGCGGACATACAAAGACAATAGGAGTTATTGTTCCTGAAATAGTCCATTATTTCTTTTCTACGGTAATCAGTGGAATTGAGGATCTGGCCTATGATTCGGGATATCATGTAATGTTCTGCCAATCAAACGAATCGTACGAAAGGGAAGTCAAATCAGTTGATGCTTTACTGTCAAGCCGCGTTGACGGAATACTAATATCGGTTACAAAAGTTACGGAGGATTTCAGACATTTCAGGAAGATTCGGGATAATGGGATTCCATTGGTTTTCTTCGACAGGATATGCAATGATCTCGATACTGACAGAGTAGTGGTGGATGATGAGGTTGGTGCATTTGATGCGGTAAAACATTTGATTTCTTCCGGATGTAAAAATATTGTTCATTTGTCCGGGCCCCAGAATCTCCAGATTGGGAAGAGCAGAAAAGATGGTTATGTTAGAGCTTTAAAATTCTTTGACAGACCGGTAGAGGAGGGAAACATAATCAAATGCGATTCCAAGGAAGAAGCAAGTACAGTAGTCCCTTTATTAATGAAACGAGCAATAAGACCCGATGGAATATTTGCAGTAAATGACCTTACTGCAATAGAAGCCATGAAAATGATAAAAGAGTGTGGTTTCGATGTTCCTGAGGATGTATCAGTAGTCGGTTTTACCAACGGGATGATATCTGACATAACCTGCCCCACTTTGTCATCAGTTGAACAACATGGATACCAGATAGGAAGAGAAGCAGTAAAGCTTCTTATCAATCGTATTGAAAAGAAAGATGACCTCCCATCCCAGACAATTGTAATTAAGACAGAAATGGTTGTTAAGGGTTCTTCCAGGACTAATAAGGCTATACATTAATCCTGAAGAATTGATATTATTACAAAAATCAAAAAAAGGCATTTATCACCTTTGATAAACAAAAAAAAGTTTATTTTTGGTTTACCTGAAAGACGGCAGTAATGATTTCAAATAATTATCTAATACCATCTCAATATGAATGTTCCGCAGAATTTATTGTACACAAAAGACCATGAGTGGCTTCGGGTTGAAGAAAGCTTCGGTTATGTCGGAGTAACTGATTTTGCCCAGGGTGAGCTCGGTGATGTCGTTTTCATAGAAATCGAAACAGTTGGAGAAACATTGAAGAAAGAAGAAGTGTTCGGTACTATCGAGGCCGTAAAAACTGTCTCCGATATGTTCATGCCTGTTAGCGGTGAAATTCTAGAAGTGAATCCGGCTCTTGAAGAATCACCTGAAGTGGTAAACAAGGATCCTTATGGAAAAGGATGGATGGTAAAAATTAAGATTAACAATCCTACCGAGCTCAAGGAATTATTGTCTCCGGAAGCGTATACAAAACTTGCAGCAGTATAAACATTGCACTGGAAAATTCCACTGCAGGGCAATTATATAATGCTTTCAGGGCATTGGTTATCGAGAATTTCGATAGTTATTATTTTATGTATCTATCTTCTTTTCCCATCGGGATTATCTACCACTGATGCCTGGTATTATGCCGCTTCAATAAAGCATTGTGGTGAAATCTTTCAGCCACATCATCTTTTATACAATTCTCTGGGACTGGTCTTTTCCTGGTTGCCTTCAATAGCCGGAATTGATATTCTTTCATCAATGAAGGTACTTAATGCATTATTTGCATTTTTTGTCCTGTTAGTTATACAACAGATATTATACAAGTTCGGGATAAGTGAAAGACAGATTGTACTTATTAGCTGTTTGACTGGTTTTTCATTCTCCATGCTTCGTTTTGCCACAGAAAATGAAACATATATTGTCCCGTTGTTTTTTGCCCTGCTTGCCTCATTGAACTGGGTAAATTTCATGAAGGAAAAGAAGGTTAGATTTTCATTGCATGCAGGTATATACGCTTCTTTAGCTGTTCTTTTTCATCAGATCTATATTTTCTGGTGGACAGGTCTTTTAATAGCATTTTTATTTGAAAAAGGAAGAAGAGCTGTACTACTTTATTTTGTGGTTTCAATGATGGGGCCTGTTGTCTATCTGATAGTAATTCTGACCACAGTTGGAACCGGCTGGCATGACATGCTGTATTTTATTCTTGGAGCTTTCAGGGGAAATGCCACTCTCGGAATTTCCTTACAAGGACTTTTTCTTTCTTTTATTAATCTTCTCAGGAGCTTTATTCAGATCCATGGTTATATCTATAATATGGTTAAGGATAACACTCTATTTGCAATTCCCGGAATTATATCCGTAACTTTTGTACTTCTTGCTTTTTTTAAGGTACCCGGAAGAATCAGGGCCAATGTTTCTCAGAAGTTCTGTACTATTCACATTTTAATAATTGTTCTTCAATTCATTTTTGCAGTTCTTTCCTTTGGCAATGCGGAATTCATGGTCATGATTCCGGTGCTCGTAATTATACTGGTACCTTTTTATACGATTAATAATGAAAAGTTCCTTATCAGAATTGCAATTGCTCTGGTGGTTTGGAATATTTCCTACGGTCTCTTTCCTCTTCATTTCAGAAGTCAGGCACCTGAGCAGTTCCTCTGTGAAAATGTTCTGGAAGAAAAGAACATAATAATTATTGCTTCGGATGATAATCTTCTGAAGAGCATGCTTTATTATAAGACCGGTGACAATAATATAAAAAATATTATAAAATCTCCGGCTTCTTTCGATCTGAGAGGCTGTAGTCAGTCTATTCTTGAAGGAGTGATTGACAGTGCATTAAGTAAGGGGACAAAGATCCTTACAAATTGCATGGATGAGGAAGCAATTTCAAGGCAATCAATTATAGAAGGAAATCAGAACAGGACATTCTTCAGTAACTATGAAACCATTATTATAAGATCGTGGGATCAATCTACCGGAAAAAGATCGATATACCAGGTTAAGAAGAAAACTTAAAACAGGCAGCTAAAGAGTCTTCTTGACTTCGAATTCCTGGAAGCCTTCAACTATATCGCCTTCTTTAATGTCGTTGAAGCCATGAATATTAAGTCCGCATTCATAACCTCCTACAACTTCTTTCACATCATCTTTGAATCGTTTCAGTGATCCAAGTTCTCCTGTATAGATTACAATACCATCGCGAATTATCCTAACATGAGTATTCCTCGTTATTTTACCTTCTTTAACATAGCAACCTGCAACTGTCCCAACTTTAGTTACCTTGAATATCTCTCGGATTTCAAGAGTTGCTACAATTTCTTCTCTCACTTCCGGCATCAACATACCTTCCATTGCAGATCTTATCTCTTCAATTGCATTGTATATAATAGAATAGAGACGTACATCAATCTCCTCTTTTTCAGCAAGTTTCCTTGCACTTACAGATGGACGTACCTGGAATCCTACAATAATAGCATTGGAAGCAGCAGCAAGAAGAACATCTGATTCCGAAATCTGACCTACGGCTTTATGAATTATGTTAAGCTGAATTTCGGGTGTCGAGAGTTTTATAAGTGAATCGCTTAATGCCTCTACAGAGCCATCTACATCGCCTTTTACTATAATGTTAAGTTCCTGGAAATTACCAATAGCAATTCTTCGGCCTATCTCGTCGAGAGTAATGTGTTTCTGTGTGCGAAGGCCCTGTTCCCGTTGAAGTTGTGCTCTCTTCGTCGCAATGTCTTTAGCCTCACGGTCGCTCTCCATCACATTAAATTTATCACCGGCCTGGGGTGCACCATTTAGTCCCAGAATGAGAGTAGGAGTGGCAGGTCCGACTTCTTCAACCTTATTTCCTCTTTCGTTGTACATGGCTTTAATATGTCCGAAGCAACTGCCTGCCAGCATAATATCGCCTATTTTGAGCGTCCCGGCTTTAACAAGTACAGTTGCTGTAAAACCTCTTCCCTTATCAAGAGAGGATTCAATTACTGTTCCAATAGCGGGTTTGTCAGGATTGGCTTTCAGTTCAAGCATCTCGGCTTCAAGAAGGATTTTGTCAAGAAGAATGTCAATATTAAGGCCGCTCTTTGCAGAGATTTCCTGAGATTGATACTTTCCTCCCCAATCTTCAACAAGGTAATTCATTGCAGCAAGAGCCTCTTTTATCTTATCAGGATTTGCACTAGGTTTATCAATTTTGTTAATAGCAAAAATTATCGGGACACCAGCTGCAGATGCATGATTTATAGCTTCTTTAGTTTGTGGCATTACCCCATCATCGGCAGCAACCACTATAATTGCGATATCAGTGATTTGTGCGCCACGGGCACGCATTGCAGTAAAGGCTTCGTGTCCCGGAGTATCGAGGAATGTTATCTGCCGTCCATCTTCAAGAATCACACCGTATGCTCCAATATGCTGGGTTATGCCACCTGCTTCACCAGCTATTACGTTTGTATTTCTGATATAATCGAGCAGCTTGGTTTTCCCGTGATCCACATGTCCCATTACTGTAACAATCGGAGGTCTTGGTTTCAGATCCACTTCATCATCATCTTCTTCACGTACAGCTTCCTGTAATTCTGCGCTTACAAATTCTACTTTAAAACCAAATTCATCAGCAAGAAGTGCCATGGTCTCAGCATCAAGGCGCTGGTTAATAGAAACAAACAAACCAAGATTCATACATGTAGAGATGATATCTGTAACAGGAATACTCATCATCGAGGCCAGTTCATTGACTGATACGAATTCTGTTACTTTAAGGATATTCTTATCGAGTTCCTGTTGATCAACAACCTCCTGGTGTTTCTGACTGATAGCTTCCCTCTTTTCCCTGCGATATCTTGAACCCTTTGATTTACCTTTTGTTGTAAGTCGTGCCAGCGTTTCTTTAATCTGCTTCTGAACTTCTTCTTCATTGACTTCAGCTCTGACGGGTCTTTTCTTAACAACCTTTTTGCTGACAGGCTTTTCTTTTTTATCAGATGATACCGGCTTTACAACAGGAACTACCTCTTTTTCTTTAAGTATTCTCTTCCTTCTCTTTTTTCTCCTGAAATCTGAATCCCCGCTAACTCTTACAGGCTGGTAAGGAGTAGTTTTCTTTTTTTCTTCAACAGGAAGATCAATCCTTCCGACTACCCTTGGGCCAACCAGTTTTTTAAAATCAGTCTTGTAGAGAGCCACTATATCCTCTTCAGGTTCCGGAATCAGATCATCTTCAGTAATAATCTCTTCAATCTTTGTCTCATCTTCAACAGGTTGTTCCATGATGGGTTCCTGGATAATCTCCGGTACTTCTTTATCAACCGGGATTGTCTCAGGTTCTTTAGCAATCTCCTTTTCTTTTATTTTCTCTTTTGCCGGAGCTTTTGGTTTCTCTTTCTGTTCCTCTTTTTTTGCCGGTTTAGTATCTCTGGCAATTGAGTCGAGATCGATCTTTCCAACAATATGAAGATCAATATTTGATTTGGATTTCTTTTCTTCAGTAGTGGCTGTTTTTTCCGTGATGACCTCTTCAACAGCCGGTTTCTTTGTTTCTGCCTTTTCGGGTTCAACCCTTGTTACCGGTTTAGCCGCAGGTTCTTCTTTTGCGGAAACAGGTTTTTCAACCTTTGGGTTTAATGTTTTCTCAAGATCTATTTTACCAACTAGTTTTACTTCAGGTTTTTTGACTTCGGTTTTAATATCAACAGTTACTTTTGCGCCCGAAGAATCCTTTACAAGAACATCCTCATCTCTTTCAGCTTCCTCATTATCTGTCTTGTCAGAAAAATCTCCAATTGAAACAGATTCCTTTTTCCTGTGAAGATCTTTAAGGATGAGTTTTTCTGACTCCTTTTTTACGCTGATATCTGTACTGTATTCTTTTACGAGCAAAATATAAGCTTCATGCGGAAGTTTAGTATTTGGGTTGGGATCAAGATCAAACCCTTTCTTGTGCAGAAATTCCACAATAGTGGATATCCCTACATTGAATTCGCGGGCTGCTTTGCTTAATCTTGTTACCTTAATATCCTCTGTCATAAATATGCCTTGCCTTTATTAAAACTTATTAAGTTTCTGATCGTGAAATGATTATAAATTTATTGTTCGAATTCAGCTTTTAGTATGTTGACGACTTCTTTAACTGTTTCTTCTTCAAGATCAGTTCTCTTAACGAGGTCGCTGATTGATAGATTTAAAACGCTTCTTGCTGTATCACAGCCAATTGCCTTGAGTTCTTCGATTATCCAATCTTCAATTTCATCTTCGAATTCCTCAAGATTAACATCTTCTTCATCTTCTCCACCCGGCTCCCTGTAAACATCAATCTCATATCCTGTCAACTGGCTTGCCAGCTTTATATTCAAGCCACCCTTTCCAATTGCAAGTGATACTTCATTAGGTTTCAGATAAATTTCTGCCCTTTTTGTTTCTTCGTCAAGTTTGATTGAAGTAATCTTTGCAGGACTAAGGGCTCTTTGTATGTAGAGCTGATTGTTCGAAGTAAAGTTGATAACATCAATATTCTCATTCCGCAATTCCCTTACTATGCCATGTATCCTGGAGCCTTTCATCCCGACGCATGCCCCTACCGGATCAATTCTCTCGTCGTACGATTCAACAGCTACCTTAGCTCGTTCACCAGGTACCCTGACAATGTTTTTAATAGTTATCAAACCATCAAATATTTCCGGAACTTCAAGTTCAAATAACCTTTCAAGGAAAACAGGTGAAGTACGGCTCAGGATGATAAAAGGAGTGTTGTTTCTCATCTCTACTTTTATGACCACAGCTCTTATTGAATCACCCTTACGGAAATGGTCGGAAGGTATCTGTTCGCTTTTGGGAAGGATAAGCTCGTTGCCATCATCATCGAGAACAAGTATTTCCCTCTTCCAGACCTGGTAAACCTCTCCCGTAACTATCTCACCAATCCTGTCTTTGTACTTGATATAGATGTTGTTCTTTTCGAGATCGAGTATTCGTGCAGTCAGGTTCTGCCTGAGTGACAATATTGCCCTTCGGCCAAAATCAAGAAATTTGACCTCATCCGATACCTCTTCACCAACTTCATAGTCTTCATCTATTTCTTTCGCCTTAGACAGAGGTATCTGCATTACAGGATCGGTCAGCTCCTTGTCTTCAACAACGACTCTGTTCCTCCAAATTTCGAAGTCACCTTTATCAATATTAACAATAATATCGAAATTATCAGCTGAACCATATTTTTTTGCAAGCATACTTCTGAACACATCTTCCAGAACACTCATCATCGTAGGCCTGTCAATGTTCTTCAGCTCCTTGAATTCCGAAAAAGTGTCGATTAAATTAACATTTTCCATCTGGCGTAAACCTCTTTTTATAATTTAATTGTCAAAATAATTCTTGTCGATTTTATTTGTTCGAAATTGAACGAAATATCCTTCAATTCTATTGCTTTGCCCTTAGATTTAATTATTGTTTCAAGCTCGAATCCTCCTGCTGTAACATTTTTAAGTATACCAGACAATTTTGATCCTTCAGTATCTGTTACCTCTACCTGCTTACCTTCGTTTTTGTAGTATTGTTCAATGACTCCGAAAGGTACATCAAGACCCGGTGAGGAGACCTGTAATTCAAAATCCTCTTTATCACGGTCAAGACCATTTTCAATATGTCTGTGAATAGCTGCACACTCATCAATCGTTATGCCTTCATTCTTATCAGCCAGCACAATAATCCTGTTCGCATTGCTCACTTTAACAGAAACAAGGAAGAGACCAGTACCCTTGATATACTCTTTAACTAATCCTTCTATTTTCTGCTTTTCAATCATATTCCAAAAACCGATAACAAAATAGGGGACTCTGGTCCCCTAGGTCAAATTCCCCTCAATTCGATCACAAAGGTACATATTAATATTATATCACCAAAAAAATTGTCATTTATATTGAAGTATTAAGCTTGTTGCTCAAATACGTAGCTTAAAAATCGGGAAACATTTCGATCTTTGCATGTATCTTAAATCCGACAAGGAATATAATTTTACTTTTAAGTTAACACTGTGAAAGTGCCAGATTTATACAACACCGATGACACGATAATTCTAACTGAGTGTACCTTATGTCCAAGGGAGTGCAGGGTGAACAGGTTTGAAGCAGGAACAGGATACTGCGGTATGGATGCTAGAATGAATATTGCTTCTGTCTGTGTCCATAGGGGAGAAGAACCTGTAATTAGCGGCAAAGACGGTATTTGTAATATATTTTTTGCCGGATGTAATCTTCATTGCCTTTATTGTCAGAATCATGAAATAAGCCAGTGCGGATTAGTTACCGGAGATACCCGGATGGATCTTGATACGATTCTTGACAAAATAATCAGAATACTATCGCAGGGAATAACCGCTGTAGGATTTGTTTCACCATCTCATATGGTTCCGCAGGTAAAAGCGATAATTGGCGGACTTAATTCGCGGGGCTTTAAACCTGTGACAGTTTACAATACGAATGGATATGATAAACTTGAAACCATACGCAGCCTGGCCGGTCTGATAGATGTTTATTTACCCGACTATAAATATTTTACAAAAGAAACTGCTGCAGAGTACTCCGATGCTGCCAATTACCCTGAAGTAGCATTGAAAGCTATAAAAGAGATGTATTTCCAAAAAGGTTCAACACTCATTACCGATGATAACGGCAGAGCGGAAAACGGGCTGTTGATAAGGCATCTTGTGTTACCGGGTCATGCGGAAGAGAGCAAAAGAGTCTTGCATTCTATTGCCGAAGAGCTGTCTCCGGGTGTCCATATCTCTTTAATGTCGCAATACCATCCCACGGCAGCTGTAATACATCATCCGGTACTAAATCGTACACTTTACCGGACAGAATATGAGGATGTTGTTAAGGAGATGGAGATTTTAGGCTTCAGAAATGGATGGGTGCAGGAATTGGACAGCAACCTGAACTACAGACCTGATTTCAGTAAGGAGAATCCATTTGAATATTAGTTGCCTTCTATGTGTAGCTAAAAATAAAGAACTTGCACAGAGGTGCACAAAGGAGGCACAGAGTTACACAGAGAAAAAGCCAAAGAGATCATATAAAAGTAATATTTCCAGAACTTAACTCTGATTATTTTTCTCACCATTGAATGTTTTCTATCTCAGTGGATCTCTGTGCTCCTCAGTGTTTCTCTGTGATAGTTCTTTATTATTAGTTACACAGAGGTACACAAAGGAGGCACGGAGTAACACAGAGATAAGATTACATAAACTTTTCCCGTTTCTGAAGATTATAAAGGGCTGCAAGTAGAAAAAGAAGTGATCCGATAATTAAGATTATACGGTTTTTAAATGCAATAATTGCCCATGTAGTTTCATTTACATCATACGGAACTTCATATGGATTAAGGAATACATTCCACTGACTTTTTTCGAGACTGTCGCTGAGGATAAGAAAGAACATCCCAAAGATGATCATGAGAACAGCTGTGCCATTACCGTTCCTCACTACAGTAGATAGCATAAATGCCATTATTCCCAGGAAGATAACCGGAACCATTACCTGGGCAGTCATGCTCACAAACTGAAAATTAACTATCAGAACAGAGGATAGGAATGTAAAAACAAGCATAATAAGAAAAGCAATCACAAAAATCAGAATAATTCTGACCAGCCATACTTTGTACCTGTAGTTTGGAATGCCGAAAAGGATCTCAATGGTACGGGCATCCTGGTCATTCTGAATACCGAAGACTGTGGGATAAAACACCAGAAGAAGTCCGGAAAAAAGAAACACTCCATAGAGATCGTTCATCTTCGAGACATCTGTTGAAAATACGTAAATGACCGACAGTCCAAGATAGAATACGACAGACCCTGCCAGAAACCAGATAAACCGGTTTGCAAAAATGATCCTCAGGTTATAGATGATCATTTTATAAATGAGGTTGGCAATGTTATACAGGTTGTTCGTTTTCATTTATCTGATATATTGGTGTTAACTGGATGAGGTCAGATCTTTGCGCCGCAGGAGCCACAGATATGCATCCTCAAGGTTTGGAGTTGCACTGATAGCTCTATCCCATGGAGAAAACTCCGATATCACTCTTACCCTGATATTGTTTCCTTCCGACATATGGTGAACAACAAGGTGATTTTCCACGAATTCTCCAAAATGATCGGCTGGTATGTTGAACTGCCACACATGGCCTTCAGCTTCTTTTGTCATATCAATAGGTTTGCCAAGGTACCTTAGCTTTCCTTTATTTAATACTGCAACCTGCTTGCAGGAGCTCGAGATATCTTCAATAATATGCGTTGAAAAAATTACTATCCTGTCGCGGCTGAGTTCCACCAGAAGATTCCTGAACCTTATACGTTCCCGTGGATCAAGTCCGGCAGTAGGTTCGTCAACAACAAGAATTCGTGGCAGATGCAGAAGGATCTGGGCTATCCCCATTCTCTGTTTCATGCCTCCCGAATAAGATCCGATCTTGTCGTGACGCCGGTCCTCCATATGTACTGCATTCAGTACAAAAGTCACTCTCTTTTCTCTTTCTTTTAAATCAAGGATATTTTTTAACATTGCCTGGTAATGCAGATATTCATGAGCGGTCATGTTCTCGTAACTTCCGAATTCCTGTGGAAGATAACCGATGAGACCCTGCAGTTCTTCCCTCATTTTCTGTGTATCGAGTCCATTTATCCACACTTTACCATAGCTCTGTTCCAGTATTCCACAGATTATTCTCATCAAGGTAGTTTTTCCTGCTCCATTTGGTCCAAGTAAACCGAACATCCCGTTTTCAATGTTCATAGATACGCAGCTTAGTGCTTTAAACGGTTTTTTCTTTTTACCAATAACCGGTACAGCTGCCACTAACTTGTAAACATTTTTTCTCAATCCTTTGAATCGTCCCTCTAGCCTGTAAATGTCAATGTTTTCCCTGGTAAGTTTTTGTCCGGTTTTATATATAAACAGACCTGTGAACCAAACTGATCCCAGCATAAGTACAACAACCAGGTTTTGCCATTTTTGCATGAACCAGATGAGATTCAGAAACGGGATTATCCAGAATATGAAAACATCGGTTACTCCTGAAAATCTCTTTAGCCATTTCCTGTTTTCAGAAGCCGTCAGATTTGCAAATAGTTCTTTTAATATCTCCCAGATTTCTGACAAAAAGAACCATGTTCCGATACTGAAGATAAAAATCCAGAATCCTTTTGAAAGGAAGAAATATGTGAAAAAGATCATGAAAGCCACTAAAGGAACCTGCCATGTAAGCATGCCCAGATCTTTCAATGAGCTGTATTTTTTTGAAACGCCAAGCCTGTTTCTGATCTTTGCTCCTGCTTTCCATTCTCTTGCCCACCGGTTCTCTCTTTCATAGATCTTTACAAGGCTTTGTATATGTATGTTTATAGGTTCTTCTGGTGAGATAACAGTTTCCCTTGCTTTCCTGAGACTATTCATAACGAACCATGTAGTGGCTGGGATTAAAATAATTGCAAGAATTGTAGTAATAAGTTTCCAGAGGAATTTGTCAATGTAGGTATATATCAGTAATACAGAGATGGCCAATAAGATTGTCTGGATAGTTTTGGTTTTCCAGTTCAGGGAATAGAACCATTTTAAAGAATTCTCAAGTCCGGTATAAAAAGTAGGGATAAAGACCAGCGTAAGCAATGTACTGAGCGACAATCCTCCTATAACGGTAATAGCAAATGAAGCTCCGATTGCCGATACATATTCAGCCTGTCCCATAGCAAGCGGTACCATAGCAACAACAGTGGTTGAAGCAGTAATAAGTATTGGCCGAAGACGTGCCACACCTGCTGTCATTAGCGCTCTTTGCATCAGAAACCCTCGTTTTCTAAGGATATTAGTATAATCAATCAGAATGATTCCGTTATTAACAACCACACCCAATAGAATCAAAAAGCCGGTCAGGGTATTTGCATTTAAAAGTGAATTGCCGGTAAGGATCAGAGCAACAAGAGATCCTAATGCTGCCAAAGGGATACTGAACATTAAAACTACGGGAGTAGCGAGTGATTCAAAAACCCCTGCAAGGATCATGTAAATAAGCAGAAAGGCAACTCCGATAAGGTAATAGAAATCTTTCAGCTGATCTTCTTCATGTACTACCTCTACGGCAATTCCTGAAGGAATATTCATACCTGCAACTATTGATTCTATTTCCTGTCTGGCTCCTTCAAGAAGATCTTTTGAGTTCCTGATCTCATCGTTAAAAGTATAGGTTACTGTAACCCGTTTCTCCTGGTTTTCCCTGTGAATATTGCCCATGCCAGATGAGAATACTATATTAGCAAGCTCCTGCATCTCCATTACCGAGCCGTTACTTCCGCTGACTTCAAGATG
>WSSedB1CaDRAFT_10000138_pt1 | contig 36227 bp, 31 predicted proteins | sample WetSurSB1Cattail_FD_9460 | JGI IMG/M metagenome (IMG submission 9460)
TTTCTTCGTTTACCCCGACCCCACGGGGAGCGAAGAAAATCAATTTACACCCCTTGGGGCTGGGGTAAATAAATTGATTTTCAAGCTATTTATGATCCTATATGCTTGATTACCGATAGTCATATAATATCAAATACTGACCTTTATCTTGAAATAAACACTAAAAAACAAAAATTAACTTATGAATAAATCGTACAATATTGCTGTTATACCTGGTGATGGTACCGGACCAGAAGTTGTAAGGGAAGGTAAAAAAGTACTGAGCGCGGCAGCATCAAAATTCGGTTTTAAACTGAATTTCGAAGAATTTGATTTTGGAGGAAACCGCTACCTTAGAACTGGTGAAGTATTACCCGATTCTGCTCCTGATCAGTTAAAAAAGTTTGATTCCATTTTTCTGGGAGCCATCGGACATCCCGATGTAAAACCGGGGATTCTGGAAAAAGGAATTCTTCTTAAATTGCGTTTCGAGCTCGATCAGTATATTAATCTTCGTCCTATTAAACTTTATCCGGGAGTGGCAACACCTCTTAAAGATAAAGGTCCTGAACATATTGATTATGTTGTTATCAGAGAAAATACCGGTGATGTTTACACTGGCATTGGCGGTGTTACCATGAAAGGAACCCCTCATGAAGTTGCAATTCAGAATATGGTTTACAACCGTATGCAGGTTGACCGTTGTCTTAGATATGCTTTTGAATATACACGGAAAAGAAATAAAAAGAAAACGCTGGCCCTTTGTGGAAAAACCAATGTACTGACTTATGTATTTGACCTCTGGGAGAGAGCCTTCCATGAAATGGGGAAAGCTGATTATCCCGATATTAAACGCGAATATTATCATGTGGATGCTACATGCATGTGGATGGTTAAAAATCCTGAATGGTTCGATGTAATTGTTACTTCCAACATGTTTGGGGACATAATAACTGACTTAGGGGCCATTACCCAGGGTGGAATGGGCATTGCTGCAGGAGGAAATATTAATCCTGAAGGTGTTTCCATGTTTGAGCCTATAGGTGGTTCAGCTCCAAAATACACTGGTCAAAATATCATTAACCCCCTGGCTTCTATTGCCTGCGGTGGTATGATGCTTGAACTTCTTGGTGAAGAAAAAGCTGCCAGTGCAATCGAAAATGCAGTGATGTATGTAACTGCTAACAAATTGAAAGATATGGGTGCCGGCAAAATGGGATATTCAACCACCGAAGTAGGAGACCTTGTTGCTGAAAGAATTTAAGACGCCTCGATGACCACAGACACATTTAGAGATTTAACCCCCCTTAGAGGTGCCGGGGAGCAATATTAAAAGAAACAGTACTACTTTATGGGGTTGATGGTGCAATAAACAAGGAAAATATATTGTTTTACGCCATTTTTTGTACTATTTATTAATTTTTTACTATATTTGCATTTATAATTTTAAGAAATGTACTATAAATCAACATCACATCATCATTTTCATTTTTGCTTTCAGGCGAGGTGAGATTGATATGTGTGTAAATAATGATATCATTAACCCGTCTGAGCAGATCAGACGGGTTTTTTATTTCCCGGCAGGTTTGCTCTGACATATATGTAAAAACAAAAATGAGTAAACTGAAAATTGCGATTCAAAAGAGTGGACGACTAAGTGAAAATTCCAAGAAACTACTGGAAGAATGTGGCATAAACTTCTCAAACGGTATAAGCGTCCTTAAAACCACTGCAAGTAATTTCCCTATTGAACTTCTCTTCCTCAGAGACGATGATATCCCACAGTATGTTGAGCAGCAAGTTGCCGACATAGGTATTCTTGGCGAAAACATGGTATTTGAAAAGAACAAAGATGTGGATATTATTGAACAACTCGGTTTTGCGCAATGCAGGCTTAGCCTGGCAATTCCAAAAGAAGAGAAGTATGAGGGCTTAGCTTATTTTATGAATAAAAAAATTGCCACAAGCTATCCCCATATTCTAAAGGAATTTATGACTAAGAACAAAATTAACGCCGAAATTGAAGAGATAAGTGGCAGCGTGGAAATAGCCCCTGGTATTGGCCTGGCAAATGCAGTTTGTGATATAGTTAGTTCTGGCAGTACGCTGCTTACCAATGGTTTGCATGAGGTAGAAACAATTCTAAAGAGTCAGGCAGTTATTATCGGGAATAAGAAAATGAGCACTGAAAAACAAACGATTCTGAACAGCTTACTCTTCAGGATCCGGGCAGTTAAAAATGCAAAGGAGAATAAATACATATTGCTCAATACCCCACAGACGGCCATTGCAGATATATGCAAAATACTCCCTGGAATGAAAAGCCCGACTATTGTTCCTCTGGTAGAAAAAGGATGGTTCAGCCTGCATTCAGTCGTAAAAGAGGACGAATTCTGGGATAGGATTGATCAGCTGAAAGCGGCGGGCGCTGAGGGGATACTTGTAATTCCAATAGAGAAAATGATACTTTAATGAAAACAATTATCTTTCCCGAAAATAAAATATGGCAAGAACTCTGCAGACGACCGGAAATTGCCAGGAATGATCTCGAAAAAACAGTAAGAGGTATTATAGACCATGTAAAAGCTGAAGGTGATAAGGCAATTCGCTATTACTCTGAAAAATATGACAAAGTATCTGTATTAGAATTAAAAGTTTCAGCAGAAGAGATCAGGAAATCAGAGGAACAAATTCCACAGGAGCTTAAGACAGCAATAAGTATTGCAAAAAAAAATATTGAGAATTTCCACTCTGCACAACTTATAACTGAACCAGTTATTGAAACTTATAAAGATGTCAGATGCTGGAGGAAAAACGTTGCAATTGAAAAAGTCGGACTATATATTCCAGGTGGTACCGCTCCTCTCTTTTCAACACTGCTTATGCTGGGTGTTCCGGCCAAAATTGCCGGATGCAGAGAAATAGTTTTATGTACTCCGCCCGGGAAAAATGGAACAATAAATCCACTGATCCTATATGCAGCTCACGTTACAGGTATTTCTGAAATCTATAAAGCGGGAGGAGCCCAGGCTATTGCAGCTCTGGCCTTCGGAACCGAAAGTATCCCTAAAGCCTATAAGATCTTTGGTCCGGGAAATCAGTATGTGATGAAAGCAAAGGAGCTGGTTCAACAGGATGGAGTTGCAATTGATATGCCTGCAGGCCCCAGCGAGGTTATGATAATTGCCGACAAAGATGCCAATCCTGAATTTATTGCAGCTGATTTACTCTCACAGGCGGAACACGGTACTGACAGTCAGGTAATTATGCTGACCGATGATCAGAATATCCTTAAAGAAGTAGAATCTGAAATAGAGAAACAGGTTGATGTGCTGCCACGAAAAGATATCGCTTTAAAAGCCCTGGAAAACAGTAAACTGATCATGCTGCGGACCATTGAGGATTGCATTGATTTCAGCAATCTTTATGCCCCTGAACACCTTGTTATAAATGTAATTGATGCAAAATCCGCAGCAAACAGGGTTAAGAATGCAGGATCAGTTTTTCTTGGAGCCTACAGTTGCGAAAGTGCAGGAGATTACGCATCAGGAACAAACCACACTCTTCCAACAAATGGATATGCCAGAAGTTATAGTGGTGTCTCAACTGATAGCTTTATCAAAAAAATTACTTTTCAGCAGATAAGTGCAGAAGGTATCAGGAACCTTGGGCCACAAATTGAAGTTATGGCAGAAGCTGAGTTATTAATAGGACATAGAAATGCAGTCAGCATAAGACTTAAAAGTTTGAAGAATGATTGATATCGATAAGCTCGTAAGGGAAAATGTCAGAAAACTTACTCCCTATTCAAGTGCCAGGGATGAGTTCAAGGGTAATACCGGAATTTTCATGGATGCCAACGAAAACCCATATGGCAACCTGAACCGCTATCCCGATCCTTACCAGAAAGTACTTAAGACTGAAATTTCAAAAATCAAAGGGGTTGAAGAGGATCGGATATTTCTTGGAAACGGCAGCGATGAAATTATTGATCTGTGTTTCAGGGTTTTCTGTAATCCGGGTGTCGATAAAGCTCTTACCTTCACTCCTACATACGGCATGTATGAGGTGTCTGCTTCGGTTAACGATGTTGAAATGATCAGAATGCCACTGAACGATAGTTTTCAGATTGATCTGGAAAGCGCTGCGAAGTGGTTTTCAGATAATAAACTTAAACTGATCTTCATTTGTTCTCCTAATAACCCAACTGCCAATTCGATGAATTTTAATGATGTTGAGTATATATTATCTCAATTTAGCGGGATTGTTGCCATCGATGAAGCCTATATTGATTTCAGTGAGAAACCTTCCTTTGTCAAACTGCTAAAAAGGTATCCCAATCTGATTGTGATGCAGACCTTCAGTAAAGCATTCGGACTCGCAGCAGCAAGAGTTGGAATGGCTTTTTCAAATCCGGCAATTGTTCAGTTTTTCAACAAACTTAAACCCCCTTATAACATCAGTACCATTAATCAGAAAGCTGTATTGCATAAATTGAATCATATTGAGAAATATAAAGTAGAAGTTCTCAAAATAAAGAGAGAGAGAGTGAGACTTTCTGCAATCCTGCCGGAATTCGGTTTTGTAGAAAAAGTCTATCCGTCTGATGCCAATTTTCTTCTTGTAAAAGCCAAAAATGCTAATTACATCTATAATTCTTTGGTTAACAGAAATATAATCATTAGAAACCGCAGCAACTTAATTGACAATTGCTTAAGAATAACTGTTGGAAAAAGATCTGAAAATGACAAATTAATTAATGCATTAAATGATATATCACCTTCAAAATAAATCCTTTGTGTTCCTTAGTGATTTACTTTGTGATCCTTTATGGTTAATGATTTTTTACCCCAAAGAAACATCAGGGGCTGCACTTAGGTACTCGAGGGAGAAAATGATAACAGAATAAAATTCAAAATGAAAAAAGTACTTTTTATAGACCGTGATGGAACTATTGTTGCCGAAACCGAAGATGAGCAAATCGACAGTTTTGAAAAGATGACTTTTCTTCCGGGAGTAATAACATGTTTATCAAAAATAGTCAAAGAGACTGATTTCGAACTTGTTATGGTTACAAATCAAGATGGTCTTGGCACAAAATCATTTCCTGAAGTTACCTTCTGGCCAGTTCAGAACAAGATTCTCGAAATACTCGGAGGTGAAGGTGTTTCATTCGCTGAAATATTTATTGACAAAACTACTCCAGAACAAAAAGCACCAACCCGTAAACCCGGTACCGGGATGCTTGTTAAATACCTTGCGGGAGGTATTGACCTGCAATCATCATATGTTATAGGCGACAGAATGACTGATGTTGAACTCGCCAGGAACCTTGGATGCAAAGCAATTTTCATCGGCAATGAAAACGTTCCGGAAGCTGCATTCATGACCACCAGCTGGAATGAGATCTATAAATATCTTAAAAGGATTCCACGAACAGCAAAAGTGAATAGGAAAACCTCGGAGACGGATATCACAGTCTGGCTCAACCTTGATGGATCAGGCAATAGTACTATAAAAACCGGAATCGGATTTTTCGATCATATGCTTGAACAGATTTCAAGGCACGGAAATCTTGATCTTAATATACAGGTGAATGGAGATCTGCATATTGATGAGCATCACACGGTTGAAGATGTTGCCATTGCTCTTGGTGATGCGGTCCTAAAGGCACTCGGAGGAAAGAAAGGTATAGAGAGGTATAGTTTCGTACTGCCAATGGACGATTGCCTGGCACAGGTCGCCCTTGATCTCGGAGGCAGACCCTGGCTTGTATGGGATGTCCGGTTTCTGCGTGAAAAAGTAGGAGAACTTCCGACTGAATTATTCTTCCATTTCTTCAAGTCGTTCAGCGACTATGCAAAATGCAACCTGAACATAACTGCCAGTGGGGAAAATGAACATCATAAGATAGAGGCAATTTTTAAAGCATTTGCGAAAGCCATTAAACTGGCCGTAACCCAAACAGATAATTTTAACTTACCTTCTACGAAAGGCAGTCTATGATAGCAATACTGAAATACAATGCAGGAAATATTAAATCTGTACAGAATGCCCTTATCCGGCTGGGATATAAAAGCATTATAACAGAAGATCCTGTTGAATTATCAAATGCTGATAAAGTAATTTTCCCAGGTGTAGGAGAAGCCGGCTCTGCAATTCATTTTCTCAGGGAAAAAGGATTGGATCAGACAATACTCTCCTTGAGACAACCTGTGCTAGGGATTTGTCTGGGCTTACAACTGATGTGCCGTTACTCAGAGGAGGGCGATACAACTTGTCTTGGAATATTTGATTCAGATGTAAGATTGTTCCAGCCGGTAGATAAGATCCCTCATATGGGCTGGAATAATTGTCTGACAATGAAAGGAGATCTTTTTAAAGGTCTGACAATTAACGACGATCTCTATTATGTACATAGCTATTATGCTGAAATATCTTCATACACAATAGCCACATGCGACTATATTCTTCCCTTCAGTGCAGCTATGCAGAAGGATAATTTTTATGCAACACAGTTTCATCCGGAGAAATCTGCAGCAACTGGCGAAAAAATATTGAAAAATTTTCTTGAATTATGAGAATCATAGTAGCAATCGATATTATTGGTGGTAAATGCGTCAGGCTTACCAGAGGAGATTTCAATACAAAGAAGATTTATAATGAGGATCCTCTTGAGGTAGCCCTGAAGATTGAAGATAATGGCATTAACTATTTACATCTTGTTGACCTTGATGGGGCTAAAAATAAAAAGGTGGAAAACATCAAAGTCCTTGAAAAGATTGCATGGAAGACAAAATTAAAAATTGATTTTGGAGGAGGTCTAAGATCATACGACGATCTGATAACAAGCTTGAACGCGGGAGCGCGACAGGTTACTACAGGAAGTGTAGCCGTAACCACACCTCACATTTTTATTGAATGGCTTACAAAACTTGGGCAGGAAAAACTGATTCTCGGAGCCGATTGTATCGACAGAAAGGTTTCCGGCGGTGCATGGCTTGAAAATTCTGACAAAGAAATTATAAGCTATATTTCCGACTATAAGTCAAAAGGTGTGAAATATACTATCTGCACCGATATAAAAAAAGATGGCATGCTCCAGGGACCGTCAACAAATCTTTACAAAGAGATTCTGGAAAAAGTAAATATCAAACTCATTGCGAGTGGAGGCATCACTTCGATAAAAGACATACATGACCTGACGAAAATAGGTTGTGAAGGTGCAATTATCGGCAAAGCAGTCTACGAAGGAAAAATTACATTAAAAGAATTGGGAAACTTATGCTGAAAAGAAGAATAATTCCTTGTCTGGATATTAAAGACGGAAGAACAGTTAAAGGAGTGAATTTTATCAATCTGATAGATGCAGGTGATCCCGTAGAGCTCGCTAAAATCTACGTAGACCAAGGAGCTGATGAGCTTGTTTTCCTGGATATTACGGCAACAATTGAGAACAGGAAAGCGCTTGCCGGACTGGTTGAGAGGATTGCTTGTGAAATAAATATACCTTTTACCGTTGGCGGTGGAATTGATACGGTTAAAGATGTCTCGGTTCTTATTAATGCCGGAGCAGATAAAATTACTGTAAATTCCTCGGCTGTAAGGCGACCCGAATTGATTTCTGATATCGCAGCTCAGTTTGGGAGTCAGTGCGTAGTGGTAGCAATTGACACAAAATTTCTGAATAATGAATGGATGGTTGTGGTAGACGGAGGCCGGACAAAAACTGAGTTGAAAACATTAAACTGGGCTTCAGGAGTCGAAGAACTTGGGGCTGGTGAAATCATGCTAACTTCAATGAATAATGATGGGACAAAGTCAGGTTTTTCACTCGATATCACCAGCCAGGTGAGCAGCAGGGTAAATATACCTGTTATTGCATCGGGAGGAGCCGGATCAATGGAACACTTCCGTGATGTATTTTTTAACACGGAATGCAGTGCTGCTCTTGCTGCCAGTATATTTCATTTCGGTGAGATAGATATCAGAGAATTAAAGAGTTATCTTAGACATGAAGGCATTGCAATCAGATAAGAATATATTATTTCTCAGTGTAACTCATTATTTTTTGCCCCCTATTAGGGGTTTTAGAAAAAATCCTTTTAAACCACAAAGAGCACGAAGACCACCTACGCTACCAACTTCGCTAAAGCTTCGTTGGTCAAAGAAAGCTTCGGTGATTGAAAAAGACTCAAAGCTCACAAAGTTAAAAACAATATATCTCAGTCCTTTGTGAACTTAGTGTAAACCCTTTGAGACCTTTGAGCCTGCCTGCCGGTAGGCAGGGTTAATGGATTTAAAATTTTTAGACAGCCCCTAAAACGGATAGAAACAGAATACACAATTATTATATTTTACATTATGAATATTGATTTTAGCAAAGGAAACGGACTGGTGCCGGTTGTGATCCAGGATAATAATACTTTACAGGTATTAATGGTGGGATACATGAATGAAGAAGCTTTCAAAAAGACCCTTAATGAAAAGAAAGTAACATTTTTCAGCAGGAGTAAGAACCGGCTCTGGACAAAAGGAGAAACCTCCGGCAATTTCCTGTATGTGGAAGAAATTTCAGCCGATTGTGATAGTGATTCAATCCTGATAATGGTCAGCCCGGCAGGACCGACTTGCCATACCGGCAGTACTTCCTGTTTTGGTTCTGAGACCGCAAAAGGATTTGTATACAAATTGGAACATATTATAAGCCAACGCATTAAAGACAATACTGAAGAATCATATACTAACAGGCTTTATAATAAAGGAATAAATAAAATTGCTCAAAAAGTTGGAGAAGAAGCTGTTGAACTTATTATTGAAGCAAAGGATGAAAATATTGAGCTTTTTAAAAATGAAGCAGCTGATCTTATCTATCATTTACTCATTTTATTAAAAGCAAAGGGTGTTAACCTGCAGGATATTGAAGATGTATTGCAGAAGAGACATAAAAAGTGAAGATTTTTAACCACAAAGAGCGCAAAGAATTCTAAAAGCACACAAAGTTAAAATAATGCATCTCTGTCCTTTGTGACCTTTGCGCAATCCTTTGTGACCTTTGTGTTTAATGGATTTCAACTTTTTAGACAACCACGTTTTGATCAACAAACTGATATTTTTAAACCTTTCATGTACTTTTTATAATTTATTAATTGTTTTTTTAAAAAATCTATTACTTTTGTAAACCAAATACGCGATCAAATGAATATTGTATACAAATATTTTATCTCCTTTAATTACTTCTATTTTTATTTTAAAAACAGATAAGGGGATTTTTGTATACAGATAATTTAATTATATGAAAGCAAGGGTCCCTCGGAGGGGCCCTTACTTTTTTAATACTTATCTGAAGATGAAGATAGCAGTACAGGGAGAGACCGGATGCTTTCATGAAGTTGCCGCAAGACAATACTTCAATTACGATGAAATTGAAATAATACCTTGCTCAACATTCGACCTCGAGCTTAACATAGTTAAAGCAGGCGAAGCTGACTTCGCAGTAATGGCAATTGAGAATGCAAGGTCGGGAAGCATTCTCTATAATTATACCCTTATCAGGGAATCGGGCATGAAGATCCTCGGTGAACATAATCTTCGCATAAAACAAAATCTTATGGCTCTGCCAGATCAGAATATGACCGATATACTGGAGATAAGGTCGCATCCTATTGCAATCGCACAGTGTATGACTTTCCTCAATCAGTTTCCATGGATGACTCTTATTGAGAGCGATGATACGGCAGGAAGTGCAAAACAAATAAGTGAAACAAAGGCAAAAGGGGTTGCAGCAATTGCATCATCACATGCAGCAGAAATATATGGTCTCGAAATTCTTGCACACGGTATTGAAACTTATAAACAGAACTATACACGTTTTCTTGTGATAGGTAATGAGGAGAAGGGTAACACAAGGGGTAATAAAGTGTCAATCTGTTTCTCTACAGGCCATAAACCAGGTTCACTTGCAAAGGTTCTGGTTAAGCTTGCAGAACTCGAAATCAACCTTTCAAAGATACAATCTGTTCCACGACTGAATGGAGAATGGGAATATATGTTCTATATTGATCTGGAATTGAATAAAAATACAAAATCCGACATAATTAAACGGGTTCTGGATAGATATACCAGTAACCTTGAAATACTTGGTGTATATTTTAAAGGAGATATGCTTTATGATAGTTAAACCGGCTGATCGCACAGGAAATGTGCAGGAATATTATTTCTCTCAGAAACTTGCCCAGATTGACAGGATGCGGGGAGAGGGTTATGATGTGATAAATCTCGGAATCGGTAGTCCCGACCAACCCCCATCGGAAAATACTGTTTCGGCACTGATTGCAGAAGCTAAGAAACCCGATTCTCATGGCTACCAGAGTTATAATGGAATATTTGCGCTCAGGAAAGCCTTTTCAGAGTGGTATTCTAAATATTTTCAGGTTATCCTGAATCCTGAAACTGAGATTCTTCTCTTAATGGGAAGCAAGGAGGGGATAATGCATATAAGCATGGCTTTTGTGAACCCGGGTGATGAAGTACTGGTCCCTGATCCGGGGTACCCTACCTATTCCTCAGTAACTAACCTTGTCGGTGGCATTGTCAGGAAATATGACCTTTCTGAAAAAAATGGCTGGATGCCGGATCTGGAATCCCTTGAACACAGCGACCTGAGCAAAGTTAAATTAATGTGGGTCAATTATCCACATATGCCAACCGGAGTTAATGGTTCCATGGAACTATTCGGTAAACTGGTTGCCTTTTCACAGAAATACAGGATACTGCTCTGCAATGACAATCCCTACAGTTTCATATTAAACAAGGATTATAAAAGCTTACTATCCGTTCATGGTGCAAAAGAAACTGTCCTTGAACTTAATTCTTTAAGCAAATCTCATAATATGGCTGGATGGAGAGTAGGGATGCTTGCAGGGCATAGCGATTATATCAAAACCGTGCTTAAGGTAAAAAGCAACATGGATTCCGGAATGTTTCGCGCAATGCAGATGGCTGCCGTTGAGGCACTTAATAATCCCGAATCGTGGTACGATACGGTCAATAAGGTATATATAAAACGCAGGAAAATTGTTGAAGAAATAATGAATCTTCTTAACTGCACTTATGATAAATCACAGGTAGGATTATTTGTATGGGGACGTATTTCTGAAAATATTACTGACTGCGAGACATATATTGAGGATCTGCTTATGAATGCTCATGTCTTCATCACACCTGGATTCATTTTTGGGAAGAATGGAGAACGTTATATCCGTATATCGCTTTGTGCTACTGAAGAAAAGCTGTATGAAGCTAAAAACAGAATCATAAAATTCATTTCAAAATAGTATAATATTTAAAAAACTTAATATACAATAAACTAAAATGACAGTTGCAGTAATTGGAATAGGACTGATAGGCGGATCGCTAATGGTAGATTTGCGAAAGCGGGGTTTTGCAGACAAAATAATTGGTGTTGACACAAATATGCACCATCAGAATATATCACTTCTTTGTGGCCTTGTTGATGAAAATGACACTCTTGAAAATGCAATTGAAAAAAGCGATTTAATAGTTCTTTCGACTCCCGTTAATACAAATTGTTCGATGTTACCGGGTATTCTCGACAAAATTAAAGGAACTTCAAAGGTCGTCACTGATATGGGCTCGACAAAAGCAAGCATCGCCAGAATATCAATACATCATCCTGGACGGGGCAGGTATGTTGCAGTGCATCCAATGGCAGGAACTGAGTATTCAGGTCCACTGGCCGCCATAGGGAAACTTTTTGATTATAAAACTGCCATTATATGTGATAAAGAGCTAAGCGACCCTGATGCTCTTACCACGGTTGAAAAAATGCTGGACTTGCTAAATATGCACAAAGTATATATGAATTCCGAGGAACACGATATTCATGTTGCGTATATATCTCATATTTCTCATATTACTTCCTTTTCGCTTGCCTTAAGCGTACTTGCCAAAGAACAGGAAGAACAAAACATACTGACTCTGGCCGGTGGTGGTTTTGAAAGTACTGTCCGTCTGGCTAAAAGTAACGGGGAGACATGGGCTCCGATTTTCATAGAAAATTCACAATATATTATTGAGGTGATGGATACCTATATTGAGAAAATGAACTCCTTCAGAAAAATGATATCAGAAAAAGATCTTGAGGGCTTGAAAGGACTTATGGAAGAGGCAAATAAAATAAGAAAAATTTTGAACTAGTATTATGCTTTTTAAACGACCCTCTGAGGAACAAAAATATAGAAATTAACACATCCTACAATGGAAATAAAACTTAAGAACATCCTGATCCAGGACTGGGCAGGTCATAAAGGAAGGCCTTTTCTTATCTCCGGTCCGTGCAGTGCTGAGACAGAGGAGCAAGTCATGCAGACTGCCACACAACTAGCTAATATTAAAGAGGTTAGTGTTTTCAGAGCTGGTATCTGGAAACCCAGAACGCGTCCTAATTCATTTGAAGGTGTTGGAATTGAAGGATTAAAATGGTTAAGAAGAGTCAAGCAGGAGACAGGTCTGCTGGTCGGAACTGAAGTGGCAAATGAAAAACATGTCTATGAAGCTCTGAAATATGGCATTGATATGTTGTGGATAGGTGCCAGAACTTCTGTTAATCCCTTTACAGTTCAGGAGATTTCCGATGCACTCAGCGGAGTTGATGTTATGGTCCTGGTCAAAAATCCTATCAATCCCGATCTTGAGCTTTGGATAGGTGCTATTGAACGTATTGCCAGAGCGGGTATTACCAGGATAGGAGCCATACACAGGGGATTTTCATCATACGAAAAGACATTATACCGGAATCAGCCCAACTGGCAGTTACCAATTGAACTTCGCCGAAGGATCCCCGATCTGCCAATAATCTGCGATCCGAGTCATATTGGTGGAGCAAGACGATTTCTTCATGAGATTTCCCAGAAAGCAATGGATCTCAATTTCGACGGATTAATGCTCGAATCTCATATTGACCCTGCAAAGGCTTTAAGTGATGCGGCCCAACAACTCACTCCAAATGATCTGAAAGAACTGTTAAGCAGGTTAATCCTTCGTAATCCGAGTACTTCTGATCCCAGACTACTTGATGTCCTGGGGGAATTAAGACAGCAAATCGACGTTTATGATGATCATCTGCTGGATCTGATGGAACAAAGAATGAAAGTGGCAGAAACTATCGGCCGTTATAAAAAGGAAAATAATATTACTATCTTGCAAACAACCCGCTGGGATGAAATTATTAATAAAGTAATTGCCAAAGGAATTGCTAAAGGTCTTAGCCCTGAACTGATTGATACTATTTTCAAAGCTATCCACCAGGAGTCTATCAATCATCAGATGAAGGTTATGAATAACGGGGTAAAAAATAAGGCTGACGAAAATTTATAATTAAAATGAACTTATGGAAAGACATATAGAACCGTCCGCAATTAAAGGTAATATTAAAGCTCCGGCTTCAAAAAGTATGACACAACGGGCAATTGCTGCAGCATTACTGGCTGACGGTGAAAGTTTAATCCATAACCCTTCATATTGCGATGATTCGTTGGCAGCAATGAGTATTGCCGTCGGTCTTGGCGCCAGAGTTGAACCCCAGGTTGATCAATTGAAGATAACAGGTTCTGCTACTTTGAAAGAATCAAAACTCAATTGCGGTGAATCGGGTCTTGCAATTCGTATGTTCGCCCCTATAGCGGCTTTATATTCTGCAGAAATCATAATGGTTGGTGCAAATTCGCTTAAAAAAAGGCCATTGTTCATGATTGAAGAAGCTTTGAATCAACTTGGGGTAAAATGCACAAGCACTGGCGGATTTCTACCTATAACTATTCAGGGACCAATAGTCGGTGGAAATTGTGTGATTGATGGATCGATAAGCAGCCAGCTGTTGACAGGACTATTAATGGCTTTGCCTCTGGCATCAAAAAACTCTGAAATAAGTGTTAAGAACCTGAAGAGCAAACCGTATATCGATATGACTATACAGGTTCTCAAATCATTTGGGATCAGGGTCGATAACAAAGGTTATTCTTTATTTACAATTCCCGGAAATCAAAAATATGTACCCCATAGTTATACAGTAGAAGCCGACTGGAGCGGAGGAGCATTTTTGCTTGTAGCTGGCGCAATCAACGGCCAGTTATGTGTAAAAGGCCTTAGGACAGACAGTATGCAAAGTGATATGAGGATTTTAAAAGCGTTGGAAGACGCAGGCGCGGATATTGCTATTGGTGAAGATCAGATTGAGATTTCAAAATCAGAACTAAAAGCATTTGAGTTTGATGCCTCCGAGTCACCCGATCTATTCCCCCCTCTTGTTGCACTCGCCTCCTATTGCAAAGGGACATCGGCAATAAAAGGTGTGTCAAGGTTAATATTTAAGGAGAGCGACCGGGCCAAAACCCTTAAGGAAGAATTTAACAAGATGGGCGTGAAGATTGAGATTAAGGATGATGTAATGTTTGTAACAGGAAGCCAGCCACATGGTGCCAGGGTTGAATCACATGACGACCATCGTATCGCAATGGCTCTTGCGGTCGCTTCACTTGGAGCATCAGGAAAAGTTTCATTAAGAGACTCACAATGTGTTGCAAAATCATATCCATGTTTTTTTGAAGACCTCAGGTCTCTGGGTGTTTCAGTTCATGAATGATACATTGTATGACTTATTTCTGCTTTTTTGATTATTTTTTTGGATAATTCAAAGAAAAATTAAAAATAAATTGAATTTTTATTGATATTTTAATTTTTTGTTTATTTTTGTCAACATGAAAATACAGGGGTTATATGTTTGGTCGTGGCACAGCTCAATTAATTCAGCTGTGAAACAAGCCATTATATAACGCTTAAGATATATATTTATAGAGGCACACTGTTCACAGTGTGCCTTTTTTATTTATTAACCATTAATCAATTATAGAATGAAAAAGAATGTCAAAATTTTATTAAACGAAGATGAGATGCCCAGGCAATGGTATAATATAATGGCAGACATGCCTAATAAACCAATGCCGCCACTTGATCCACGAACAATGAAACCAATTGGACCTGAGAGCCTGGCCCCGGTTTTCCCAATGGAACTTATTAAACAGGAGGTATCAAGCGAGAGGTATATTGATATCCCTGATGAGGTGCTTGACCTCTATATGACTTATCGGCCTTCTCCCATTTTAAGGGCTTATAGTCTTGAAAAAGCACTGGGTACAAAAAGTAAAATCTACTACAAGTACGAAGGTGGAAATTATTCAGGTTCACATAAAGCCAACACTGCAATAGCACAGGCGTATTATAACAAAATGGAAGGAATAAAAAGGATAACCACAGAGACAGGAGCCGGACAGTGGGGAAGCGCAATGGCTTTTGCCTGTCATCACTTTGGTCTTGAACTTCTTGTCTTCATGGTGAAGGTAAGTTATGACCATAAACCGGGCCGAAAACTCTTAATGAATACCTATAATGCCAAGGTAGTGGCTTCCCCAAGCACTATGACCGTAGCCGGAAGAAAAGTCCTTGAAATGTACCCCGACTCCCCGGGAAGTCTGGGTATTGCAATCTCGGAAGCCATGGAAATAGCTGTACAGGATCCTTATACCAAATATGCACTTGGAAGTGTCCTTAATCATGTTATTCTTCATCAGACAATTATTGGACAGGAAGCACTCCTTCAGATGGAAAAAGCAGGCGATTATCCCGATGTTGTAGTTGGCTGTTTCGGCGGAGGTTCAAATTTCTCAGGTATTGCATTCCCCTTTCTGCGAGAAAAGTTGATTAATAAAAAGAATATCAGACTCCTTACGGTTGAACCTGCCTCCTGCCCTAAGCTCACAAAAGGAAAATTTATGTATGACTTCGGAGATTCTGCAGGGATGACACCTCTCCTTCCTATGTACACACTTGGCCATAATTTCATACCCGAAAAAATACATGCAGGTGGATTAAGGTACCATGGTGCAGGAGTTCTTGTAAGTCAGCTTCTCAAAGACGGATTCATTGAAGCAAAGGCGAAGATGCAGAGGGAATGTTTTGAAGCCGGCGTTCAGTTTGCACGAACAGAAGGTATACTTCCCGCTCCGGAATCAACATATGCTATTGCCGGTGCCCTGGATGAAGCAAGAAGGGCCGATCTTGAAGGAGTCTCGAAGACTATACTTTTTAACCTTAGCGGTCATGGTCATTTCGACCTTTCTGCTTATGAGAAATATTTTGAGAACAATCTTCCCGACCATGAACTGACCACCGCGGAGGTTGAAGATGCAATATCCAAAATTAATATAACAGTGTGAAAGGTTGATTCTGTGAAACTCTGTGAATTCTCTGTGAATTCTCTGTGAAACTCTGTGAAACTCTGTGAATTCTCTGTGTAACTCTGTGTAAGTTCTTAATAACTAATTACACAGCCAGACACAGAGAAATCACTGAGGGTCACAGAGATAAAATAATTAAAAATCAGAATAAGAAGTCGGATGAAGCAGATATGGATTGGCTTTAGAGACCGTATTTTTATACTCTTCCATTCCTGAAAGCTTTTTCCATTCGTCAGTTTTACCAAATGCACTCCAATGATCATCATGTGATTTCATATCTGAGAAAGTAGTCAGATACATGAGATTGGGTTGATGGCTCCCTATAAGTACTTCAGCAAAGAAAACAGGATTGAAGCCGAGTTTCTTAAATAATGCTATCTCCCCGCCAAGGTTGAACATTTCAATCTTCTTTATTGCTTTGGCTTCAGTAGCGCTCTCGTAACTTCTTAATTCATAGATTCTTTCTGAACGGGGAGTTGCAAATTCTGGTGCAACAAACTGAGGCATGTTTATAAAAGCCTTCAGAAATATACTTTCATATCTTTTATACGGAGGATCGTTAAATGGGGCATCAATAAAAGATTTTCCCTCATCTGCCAGAACCTTGTCCTTCTGAAGCTGTACAGGTAACTGCACAAACTGATCTACAGATCTGAAAGGTATAAATACATATATTAATTTCCCGAAAGCTGTATCGGCTTCAACAGGTTTAAAAACTCCGACAATCGGAATGCCGGCACGATGCAGTGCGGGAAGATATTCGTTTTTAAGATAGGCATCGACCCTGCTTTCCTGTGTCTTATCAGCAATATGATAAATCTTTATCTCATAATACTGCTGCTTTACAGGAGTTGCACCTATTCCATTGAATGCTACAGAAATAAATAATAGAAATGCCGGAAGTATCCGGTAAACAATTTGAGATTTTTTCATAATTAAGATATTTATGGTCAGGTTAATAAGAATCTGCATTTAATTAGTACTCCTTTGAAAACTCCTTAAAGATTTTATTTGCCTTTTCAGTCGTTAGTTCCGAACCTGACTGTACATAGAACCTGTGATACAAGGTTACAGATTGACCCTTTTCCAGCTTATAACTCCTTTTCTCCTGTTTCGGATCATATGAATTCTGGCCAAAGTTATTTATTGAAAACAGACCATATCCTCTGGCATGTGCATAGGCAGGGTAACCGGGGTTTTCAGGGTTATCAAATAATGCAATTGAAATAGTATCATTATCTTTCAATCCACTCAGTATTACCCAGTTATTTCTCGTTCCCCATACGGCATCACCTTTCAGTCCCTGGCTCGATGTGTAAATACCTGTGACACCTGTGTTGTCTGTTGCTTTAACAGTAGTGGGATTCCCTTTGTCATCAGTAAAGATCAGAGATTCATTTGAAGGCATCTCAAATGCCCTGTCAACCCTGATTGCAAAAAGTCCTTCTTTACAGTCGCTAATTATTACCTTACGATCTGTTGCCGTCAGAGTTGAGATGTGATCAATTGTACGGGAATCCTCATCTCCAGAAAAAACATATCGGGTGTTCTCAGTTAACAGAATATTTCCTTTATTATCATACCAATCCGATACCACCTCAAGTATACCTTTACTCCCGTTTACCGTTTTCACAATTTTCTTAAGAACAATATGCCCGTATAAATCTTTTTTCTCCGGGGGGATGGCTGAAGAGTTGTTCCAGAAGTCAATTCCATTCACATCACCATGATTAAACCAAATTCCAATATGATGCGGATGATCGACCCTTTCCCCTTTTCTTGGTTCAACAGGATAGCCTCTTGTTATAACTGAACCGTTGGGCGCATAAACAGGGAACAAAAAAGGCTTTTCAATATTTAACGGATATTGATAAGATGTGAACAGACTACCATTAATGTAGATATCAACTTTATGTTTGCCGTCAGCTCTGACAAGTCTTACTTCATTCTCTTTCAAGGACTGAGCTTTAAGCAATATAGCAGGAAACAATAAAACAATAAAACAGTATCTCCTCATTATCAGGATCATACTTTCTGAAGATTTTCCAACTGTTCGCATGGTGTATAAATATTCTTAATACCGGAATACCTTTCCCCCGGCCAAAACTTCCTGGTTTTCTTCATCAAATGAAGTTTTTTCACCTGTCCTGAGAGCGGCAGTACACATTATTGTAGCAATAGAATGATTATAGCCTGCCATAATATCTGCATTCGGCTTCTTTCTGTCACGAACACATTCCAACCAGTTTTTCATATGAGCATTAGTCATAGGATCTGAACCGGTATTGGCCGATGTTTCCACTTTAAAACCAGGCAGGTCCATTGGTTCAAGAAGATTCGGCTGCATATTCATTTCTCTGGCATCAGTTGCTGTCAGCCCACCTTCTGAACTGATCTTATTGGTATCAAGATTCAGGGAACCGCCATTTGAGAAATAAATCTCTTTGGTTCCTCCGGCTGAGTTTGTAAAACGTGAGGTGTAAACAACCTGGAAGCCGGAATTGGAATCTCCATAATCCATAACAGCAGTCATGGTATCAAAATTAGTACGTCCGTCTTTCCATAAATAAATGCCACCATTTGCTGAAACACTTCTGGGATGACTTAATCCTGTGAACCAATGTACAGTATCTATCTGATGTGCCATCCATTGACCAGGGATACCTGAGGAATAAGGCCAGAACAACCTGAACTCAAGATATTTCCTTGGGTCCCATGCTGCAGGCTGGCGATTCATCTGGAAACGTTTCCAGTCGGTATCAGCTTCTTTGATGACTGATGTCAGCTGAGGTCTTCTCCACCTTCCAGGCTGATTGACGTTCCACGACATCTCAACCATAACAATTTTCCCGAACTTTCCTGATCGTATGTAGTCGTTAGCTGCAATATAATTAGGAGTACTCCTGCGCTGAGAACCTATCTGGACAATTTTCCCGGTATCGCGAACAGCTTTTAATGCTTCCCTGGCATCAGCCATCGTCTCAGCAAAAGGTTTTTCACAATAAGCGTCCTGCCCTGCCCTAACAGCTTCGGCAAGTACAAGTGCATGCTGAAAATCCGCCGTACTTATTATAACAGCGTCTGTATCCTTTCCACTATATAACTCATCATTATTACGGGCTTTTCTGATAGTAACTCCTTCCCTTTTAAAGAAAATTTCAGCTTCATCACGACGTCTGTTCCATAGATCCGACACGGCAACTATTTCAAAATTGTATTGTTTTGCAAGACTTAAAAATGCAGGAGCCAGCGATGATCTGAACCGATCAGAAAAACCGACAATGCCTACACGAACCCTGTCATTTGCACCAATTATCCGTGAATAACTCCTGGCACTCAGAGCCACACCTGCCACTCCAAGAGCTGATTTTTGAATGAAATCTCTGCGGGTTGTCATAATATAGTATTTTATTGAGGTTAACCAGAGTAAAAATAAATTAAATCAGCCTCATTACAGACACAATTCCTCTGCTTTTTTATTATATTCTGTTCTTTAACTTTTTTTAACTTAACAATTAGGCAAATAATGTATATTTGATTCAATCAACCATAAAAATAAAGTTCAGGAAAAGATAAAATTAATGCTATGAAAATAAATTCAATATTCAGATTAACATTGATTTTTTGTATAGTTTTTCTCTCCCCAATGCAGAATTTTGGACAAAAGAATATTGTGGATTCTGACCTGAAACACTGGCCGGCAGGTGTTTCTCCTGAGGAGATCGGCAAACGACTTTCAGAACATTTTGTTATCAGGCCTCTTCCGGTGGCCCCCGGGAAAGTAACCTATCCAGAGGACTGTACCTGGTACGGAGCACTTACTTTTGCCAGTCTTACAAAAGATAGCAAGCTTATGGCCAGACTTGAAGAACGTTTCAAACCTTTACTCGGAGCCGATTCGGTTCTGATACCAGCACCTGATCATGTCGACAATACAGTTTTTGGCGCTGTCCCTCTTGAATTATATTTAATCACCAGAGATCCTGAATATCTTACTCTGGGAAAAAGAATTGCTGACAGCCAATGGGCTCCCCCAGAGGAGGTTCAAACGCCTGAAGCAAAAGCATTTTACAGGAAAGGATTTACGCCGCAGACAAGGATGTGGATCGACGATATGTACATGATAACTGCCGTTCAGGTACAGGCTTACAGGGCTACAGGCGATAAAAAATACATAGAGCGGGCAGCCAGGGAGATGGTCCTTTACCTCGATTCCCTGCAAAGACCAAACGGACTTTTCTTTCATGCTCCTGACGTGCCATTTTTTTGGGGTCGTGGTAACGGATGGGTGGCAGCCGGTATGAGCGAACTGTTAAGTTCCCTCCCAAAAAACAACGCTGACCGTCCCAGAATAATGGAAGGGTATAAAAAAATGATGGCATCGCTTCTAAAATACCAGGCTGAAAACGGCACATGGAGACAATTGATAGATCAGCCTGACTCCTGGAATGAAACTTCAGGAACAGGAATGTTTGCCTTTGCCATGATAACAGGTGTTAAGAACGGTTGGCTCGATAAATATATATTTGGCGCTGCAGCCCGTAAAGCGTGGCTTGGACTCGTTTCTTACATAGACAACAGCGATGACCTTCGTAAGGTTTGTGAGGGAACCGGTAAAAAAAATGACAGGCAATATTATCTCGACAGAAAAAGGAATGTAGGCGATTTGCATGGACAAGCGCCAGTACTTTGGTGCGCATCAGCCTTGTTAAGGTAGTATATCTAGTATTTTAAAATTATACAACAGTTAGGAACACAATCATCTGACAGTTTTTTCATGAAACAAAATTGAAATTGTTCTTATTGCAAAATTAATTATACCATAAGATCTGACATAAGGTTATAAATATTTTAACTTTGAATATCCATAAACATCCTGTTTTAAGAAACAGTCTGCATGACAATATCTAGAATTTATATACAAGTCTTTTAATATCATTCTATTATTCATTCAACATTAAAAATAAAAAATAAAAAATGGAAAACGAGAACAAACCTGCTTTCAAGAGATTATACTCACTCGATGCTTTAAGAGGATTCGACATGTTCTGGATTGCCGGAGGTGAAGGAATTTTTGTCGGTCTGGCTACACTTACAGGATGGCCGGTTTTACAATGGTGGAGCGGACAGTTAGAACATGTTCCATGGCATGGATTTCATTTTGAGGATATGATCTTCCCTCTTTTCTTATTTATAGCAGGTATATCTTTCCCTTTTTCAATGGCAAAACGCACTGCAATGAATGATAACCGTAAATCAATATATAAACATGTTATAACACGTGGACTGGTATTGGTTTTTCTGGGTATCATCTACAATAATGGTATCAATTTCGATTTTGCCCATTTACGATATGGCAGCGTACTGGGAAGAATTGGTCTTGCCTGGATGTTCGCCTCACTGATATTTATGAACACGAAACTCAATACAAGGATAATCTGGTTTTTGACTCTCTTAATTGGTTACTGGCTACTGCTGCTGTTATTCCCGGCTCACGACCTGGGTTCGACCGATATTTTCTCCCGCGAAGGGAACCTTACAAGTCATATCGACCGTTTGCTGATGCCAGGAAGACTCTATCTTGGCAATCACGATCCTGAAGGGTTGCTAGGTATAATGCCTGCAATTGGAACAGCCTTACTCGGTATGTTTACAGGAGAATTTATGCTATCTAAATATCTTAATGACAAGCCTTTACGAAAAGTACTCTATCTCGTTATAGCAGCTATAGTTTTAATGATTATCGGCAAGATATGGAACCTTGCTTTCCCTATCAATAAGAATCTCTGGACCAGCTCATTTGTATGTTTTGTTGGCGGACTCAGCCTGCTGCTCTTCTCAATATTCTACCTGATAATAGATGTATGGGGCTATAAAAAATGGGCATTTTTCTTTGTCGTAATAGGAATGAATCCAATTACTATTTACCTCACAGAAAGAATCGTAAATTTCAATTCTTCAAACAAGTTTTTCTTCGGAGGACTGACTGCAATTATGCCTGAAACGTGGACACCACTTATCGACGGAATAGGAATAACTGCCATTGCATGGGTATTCCTTTATATTCTTTATAAAAAGAAGATTTTCCTGAAAGTCTGATATTAAATATATTAAAGGAATTATTGTTGAGTAAGAACCTGACAATATTGTATCTGGCCATTTTTATTTGTCAGCTTTATATAACCAATATACTTTAAACAATGAAAACAATTAACAAAGTCTTCTTAGCTGTAATCTTCCTGCTTACCTGTTCAAACCTGATAAGCCAGCCCAGTTACCAGGATAAGGCTCCTGATTCAAAGTACTCTGATAACATCGTTTATCTTCATACAGACCGCAATTATTACCTACCCGGAGAATCTATAATGTTTAAAGCTTACATTTTAGATTATTCGAACAATAATTCCAACGCGGTTAATGACACACTGCATGTATTTCTTCTTGACCAGGAAGGCCTCGAAGTTGCAACCGGATACTTTCCGGTTAATAATAGCCAGATCGACGGAGCCATAGAGCTGCCTGATTTTCTTACTGAAGGAAATTATATTCTTATCGCTTCAACTAACGTGTCAAACAGCTTTCCATCTGAAAAAATGTTTTCATGCATAATAGCAATAAAAGAATCGCCTGAATCTGAATTTATTACAAATTTATCTCTGGCAGATACGCTTTATGAACCAGGAAGCATGCTAACAGCTCATATCAGGTTTTCCGAAAAAGAGAATACGCCTGTCGCTGCAAATTTTGCTTACCAGTTGACAGGACCATCGGGTATTATTGCTGATGGAAAAAGTAAAACCGATAATGAAGGCAATGCTGTTATTAAATTACAACTTCCAAAATTTGATGAAAAAGAAAGTTTGAAACTTCTTGTGATACCTTCCATTAAAGGCAGCAAGACTATTACCGGCATTGTGATACCCACACGTACAAATTACATTGCCGTACAAACATATTCTGGTAAAAATATACCGGTGAATAGATCCGGGCATTTAAATATAAAGCTTTCAACGCTCCGACTGCAGGACAGGCAGGATGAGAAGATCCAGCTGGAGATTAATGTTACTGACGATAAGGACAAACCTGTTATGGCAAACTTATCAGTTTCAGCTTCAAATTTTTATGGTAACGATTTTTCTCCTCAAAATGAAACCATTGTTAATTATATGAATCGGGAAACTGAATCTTTTGCTTCTGACACAAACCAGGATATGAGAAAATACTTTACTCATCGCCTGCTTCAGATTACGCAGGTCCCAGGGAAACAGTTTATTGTGCAGGAAAAGAATAACTCGAAAAAGTTGCATAAGAGGGAACTATCAGCCAATCAGAAAAAACAGGAAGGTTACTCCAGCGATCGCAGTATTTTCGATATACTAATGTCGATCAAACCCTATCATATAGATAATGGAAAAATCACTTTCGGTATAAACTCGATGAATTCCATTAATAATCTGGATGGTGCACTTATTGTTGTAGACGGAACAAAGATGGGAACTGATGCCTCAATCCTTAATAATATTCCGGTGGCTGATATTGCCCGTATTACAGCCTCAACAAATGTTATGGAAATACAAAAATATTCGGCAATGAATAATGTAGGCATTATAGAGATTTACACGAAGAAAAACAGTGAATATACTCATAAACAGGAAGATACAGCCAAAGCCAATAGCAACACACTATTCTGGGGCCCTGATGTAATAACAGATAAATCGGGTCACGCATCAGTAAGTTTCCTTAATAACAAGCAAACAAACGAAATCTTAATAACCGTGGAATGTATAACATCAAGCGGTTTATCAGGAGCCAGTTCTATTCAATATACAGGAAAGTAAAAGATCTTTTGTGTTTTTAAGGTCAGTGCTATAACTGATAACACTAATCATTTAGGGTTATCTATGGCTTTGCAGAATATATAACTTCAAAATTTTTACCGGACATATGGCTAAAAGATCTCTTATTGTTACCTGTTATGAGTGTAACTCAATAAGAGATCTGTAAGATTCTCTGCGGCCCTTCTGTTTTCAAAACTTACTGGGAGGCGGTCATGATCAATATACTCATTATATATCCAGGGATCACCGATTGCAAATATGTATCCCTTTCCTATTTTGTTCTCTGCTATCAACACTTTGCCGTTCTCCTCTAAGATAGCATGTGCTGTTCCTGAAAGATTTATATCAGAAATCTCCTTGATATATATTTTTTTGACTCCTTTGAATAAAGGATGGTCGGGCAGATTTTCACAGGCTCCGGCCTCAAAATCAGTACCAATAACACGATGTAATGTTACATGGTTAAAAGTCATTCCAAATTCCATCATCAGTTTATTCAGATGAGTAAACTCGCAGTTCGGTGCATCGTTTGCGAAAACAGCCAGAACACCCCCCTCCGTAACCCATTTCCTGATGGAAACAATATCGTCGGAATTAATATAGTTTGGTGCAGGGTTTTCTGATGTGGTGTCAGGATCAACAATTATATAGATACTGATTTTACTCAGTATATTGTCGACTGGTTTTCCGATAGTGATAATTTGTGCTCCGCGTTGTTTAAAAATTTCTCCCCATCTCGAATATCCACTGAAAGCCGTATCATTCCATAGGTAATGAAACGGTTTGCCTGTTTTAGCAATGGTCTCATGATTAAACCAATTATCAAGGCCGACTATAGGTTGAGCACTCACACTATTTATAATGAAGGAAGAGATAAAAAGGCAGATGAGAAAAAAATGTATTCCGAATAAACTCTTTCTGACCATAATTCTGATGGTTATGATATTTCAAAAATATGAAACAATAATGACTATACAATGATTCTCATAAACAGAATCGCCTGTTTATCCAATTTATTATCTTTATTACCTTAATATATTTACAGATATAAAATTTTTATTAAGCATTGTCTAATGGTTACATATTTGAAAAAATTACTTCTGTTAACAGGTACTGTATTAACTTGTATTTCTGTTTATTGTCAGGATCTTAATCACTATTTTAAACCTGGGCAGATTTGGCCGGATACACGTGGTAGACATATAAATGCTCATGGAGGAGGTATTATATATTATAACAATACATATTACTGGTTTGGTGAATACAGGTTACCCCGCTACGATAAAGACAAAAGTCATTATGGGGTCAGCTGTTACTCTTCAAAAGATCTTCTGAACTGGAAGTATGAGGGCCTTGCTTTAAAAGTTATAGACGATACTGCAAGTCAATTAAATCCGGGATGCATAATTGAGCGACCAAAAGTAATATATAATAATAAGACCAGGAAGTTTGTAATGTGGTTCCATCATGAATTAAAAGGAGAAGGCTACAAAGCAGCATTAACCGGAGTTGCCCTGAGTGATAACATAACAGGACCTTATAAATACATCAGAAGTCTGCGACCGAATGCCGGTGTCTGGCCTGTCAATTTTCCTGAAGAATACAGGAATGCAAAGGTAAAAGAGTCAGATCTGAAAAACGGATCAGAGGAGTGGAAACGTGCCGTCAGGGAAGGTATGTTTGTCAGGCGCGATTTTGCAGGAGGTCAGATGTCGCGCGACATGACGCTTTTTGTTGACAAGGATGGCAAAGCATATCACGTCCATGCTTCCGAAGAGAATATGACTCTTCAGTTCTCGGAGCTCACTGATGATTATCTCGATTTTACCGGGAGATATATTCGTGTTCTTCCCGGGGATTCGAACGAAGCTCCTGCAATTTTTTATGCCAGAGGCAGGTATTTTATGTTTGCCTCCGGAACAACCGGGTGGAAACCAAATGCTGCCCGTCTTTATTCTTCCAAAAAGTTCTTTGGAGAATGGAAGTTGATTGGAAATCCATGCAGGGGAACGGAAGATGAAAATAAGACCACTTTTAATTCCCAGAGTACCATGATACTTCCAATCCAGGGTAAAAAGAATGCCTTTATCTATATGGGCGACAGGTGGAACCCTGATAATCTTGCAGATAGCCGGCATATCTGGTTACCTGTTGAATGGGAAAATGGATATCCTGTAATAAAATGGTATCCGAACTGGAATATGAACAATCTCAAATAACCTCCGTGTGTATCTTTCGGATCTTCTCTATACTTCTCTGTTTGACAAAAAAACACCAAGAACTCACAAAACTTATCCGGATTTAACGTGAGAATTTCACAAAGAATAAATCAATGAAAATAGATTTTGCAGTGAATTAAGCTCAGTTTCGAAGATGTGAAGGGGTGAAAAATCGAAGTTTGCAAAGACTAATCATAAGGTAAGATAACATATTGTCAGTACATTATATTCTTTTCGACTGGTTGGAAAAATACCGCACAATTAACTAAATATCAATATCCTATTTTAGACCTATTGCAGGAAAGAATTATTTTTCTACATTTGGAACAAATATGATTACGCCGATACGGCAAATTCATATTCCTCAAAACCGACGTTGACAGAAAATAAGAATATTGTAGAACTTAACAAAACACTTGTGAAAATCAAACCTTAAAACAGAATCTATGAGAAAACTTTTAACATTTGTTGCCTCCTTGTTCATCACAGGCAGTCTGCTTGCGGGCGGACTGGTTACCAACAATAACCAGAGTGCCATGTTCACGCGTCTTCAAAACCGAAATGCCTCAACGGGTATTGATGCTGTTTACTTTAATCCTGCCGGTTTAACAAAACTGGGAGATGGTTTATTTGTTTCGCTTAACAACCAGACTATCACACAGACTCAAAAAGTAACCAGCACTTATCAATATCTTAATGATGCACCAAGGGAATATGTTGGTAAAATAAAAGCTCCTGTCTTTCCGGGAGTCTATGTAGTTTATAATACCGGGAAACTGTCATTCTCTGCAGGATTCAATCCTATTGGAGGAGGTGGCGGCGCCGAATACAAAACAGGATTACCTTCATTTGAGATGCCTATTGCCGATATTCCTCCCAGTTTAACAGCCCAGGGGATACCTACTACTAAATATCAGGCTGATATATATTTTAAAGGCTCTTCTGCTTATTTGGGTTACCAGGCAAATGTCGGCTACAAGATTAGTGATCAGATTTCTGTTGCAATAGGTGCTCGTTTTGTTTCAGTATCAAATAAATATAATGGATACCTGAAGAATATCAAGATTAATCCTATATACCCGGCATTTGGAGCTGCTTATACCGGAGGATTGGTATCGGCCAGTCAATTCTTTACAGATGGTCAGACCTACCTGAATAATGTATCAACTCAACTCTCGGGCACTGCTTCTTCGCTACAGCCTATAATTACAGGTGGTGGCGGTGGTGTACCTCTCTCCAGCGGGACAGCTGTTGGTCTGACTGCCCTGCAGGTTGCAACGCTTCAGGGAACTATAGCTGCTTTGGGTGGCGATCCTACAGGTATGACTATAGAACAATCACAGGCATTTTTCGCAGGAGCTTCAACTACTTATGGAGGGAAAGCTGTTGCAATGGGAGAAAATGCTGCTGCAACAAAAGACGTGACTGTTGACGCTTCAGAATCCGGAACCGGAATTACCCCGATTATAAGTGCTAATTTTTCACCTACAGAAAACTTTGACTTTTCAGTCAGATACGAGTTTAAAACTAAAATTGATCTGAAAACAAAGGTAGCAAATAATAACGGCGGAGGAATTTTTATTGACGGTCAAACAGTTATTGGCGACATGCCTGCAGAACTATCTCTTGGAATGGATCTCAGACCAATGAAGAATCTTCTCCTTTCAGCCAGCTTCAATGAGTATTTTGACAAAAACGTAGATTATGATGGAAGTCCAACATTGGATATAAATGAGATCTCCCATAATTTTATTGAGTATGGTCTTGGTCTTGAATATACCATTAATGAGAAACTACGTGTTAGCGCAGGTTGGTCACATACTACCACCGGTGTAAATGATAATTATCAGAGTGATATGAGTTTCAGTACAAACACTAACTCAATAGGAGCCGGTTTCGGTTATCATCTTACTCCAATGATCGATCTTAACCTGGGTTATCAGATTGCATTCTACGACAAAGGCTTAAAGAATTTTGATTCCCCAATACCTGAAATTAACAATTTGTTTCATTATGAGACCTACGAAAAATCAACCTGGATGATTGCTGTAGGACTTGATTTTTATTTTGGCAAGAAATAACCCTTCATTATTAATAAATCCCAAAGGAGGCAGCGTCATTAGATTCTGCCTCTTTTCATTAGTAAATAATGCCTTGTGAATTAAGATGTTTAATATATAAATCGCCTTCCGGGATAGCTGAAGATTTCAGTTTATTGTACCATTCTGACGCTCTCGTGGTATTCCCTGTCTCCTGAGAAAGTTTTATTATATTCAAATATATAAGACCAGGAACTTCAGAATTCTTGCTGTCAAAAGAATTTGCTATTTTGATAAAGTCGGCTGAGGCTTCAGCAGGCTTTCCATTTTCAGCAAGAAGGGAAGCTTCATCAATTTTTTTGTTCAGTTCGTTGTTAAGACAAACACCATAAAATGAGAAACAGTTGTCAGAGCAATCTTCTATCAGATCAATCCACTGTTCATCATTCTTTAATGGCGGAAAAGTCAGTTGAAAATCAAGCCTCTCCCCTATAGTTTTAAATTTATATGAATCGGGACAAACCGGAATTCCCTTTGATGAGAGCAACCGGCTTCGTGTCCCATCGCGATAAATCATAAAAATATTCTTATCGGCACAAAAGTATCCTCCGCTTGATCTCAGGTTCTCTACGCTTAGAAAGATCACTGTCTTCTGTGCTGTAATTTCAACTTTTGAGATCTCAAGAGTTTCATGACTCTTAAGTGCAAAATTGGGTTTAATAATTGTCTGTGAGTGACCGGTTGTTGTAAATAAATCGAGTATAAAAATTATTAATAAAATATTTTTCATTTTTTTATTGTTAGGAAAGATCGCAAGTTACAAAAATTAAACTTCTTGTAAATATTGTTAAATTTGATCATTGATTATGGTGTTTTAATTCATTCGCATTGAATTGATAAACAGGAGTATATTTTTACAAAATTGTAACAATTAAGTAACAGTCAAAACTGATTTGTAACAATAAATGAAGTTACCTTTGCAACAATTCATTTTACATTGACAATCTGAATAATACGAATCATAAATTAGAAACTTATTATGACAACAAAAAAGGAAGAAGCTATTGCCGACAGTATTAAGAGCCTGGAAGAGATGGCAGATTTGGTTTTGACCCAGTTAACACTGCTCGAAAAGCTTATGTCGTTGAATGATAAGATTGAAATGGATAAAATTCTCTCGACTATTGAAGAAAACGAAAATAAAATTGATCAGTTTGAAGTAATTATAAGTGATCAGTTCGTTAATTCTATTATACTTTATCAACCTGTTGCATCCGATATCAGAAAACTTAACTCAGTATACCGCATTTCAATTAATCTGGAACGCATAGGCGATATAGTAATGAATATTATTTCTTCATTCAAATCTATTAAAGGAACAGCTGAGTTTGAAGCGATGCAGGATGTTCTGATGAATATGCTGGTGTCGGGAGTGACGATGGTGGAAAAATCGCTCCTTTCATTCATGAATAATGACGATTCCTATGCAGAGTGGACCATTAAGAACGATGAGATAATTGATGATATGAACAGGAAGCTTCTCAAAAACAGTGTGGCAAGAGCAAAGGTCAGCGAAAAAACCAGGGAGATGTTGCTGAGTTATATGGACCTTAAAAATATCATTACCAATATGGAAAGGATTGCTGATCATGCCACAAATATCGCAGAAGTTTCTATCTATTCCATGCAGGGAACAGATATAAGGCATCAGGGATATGGTATTCATCATTCTGATAAGGAAAATATTTGATATTCAACTATATGACTGATAAAGGTAAAAGAATTCTTATAGTCGATGATGAGGAGGATTTATGTGAAATTCTTCAATATAATCTGAGTAATGTTGGCTATAAAACTGAAGTCGCACATTCCGCAGAAGAAGCTTTAAAGAGACCTCTTGTTAATTACGATCTCATTCTTCTTGATATCATGATGGGACCTATTTCAGGTTTCAAATTTGCTGATAAATTAAGAAAAGAGCTGAAAAATGATGTCCCGATTATCTTTCTTACTGCTAAAGACACTGAGAATGATATTCTTACAGGATTCAGCCTTGGTGCAGATGACTATATCTCCAAACCCTTCTCTATTAATGAGCTGACAGCCAGAGTAAATGCGGTTTTAAAAAGATCATATTCTGATAAGGTTGAAAACAAATCGATATTGCAGTTCAATGGAATTGACCTCGATACAGTCCGTAAAAGACTGATAATAAATGATGAGCGTGTAGAACTTACAAAAAAGGAATACGAGATTCTGAGAACTTTACTTGAAAATCAGGGAAAGGTCTTTTCAAGGGAAGATCTGCTTATGAGAATATGGGGGCAGGATGTTATTGTCACTGAACGTACGGTTGATGTAAATATTACGAGGCTTAGAACTAAGCTTGGACAATTTGGTTCCTGTTTAAAAAATAAAACAGGTTATGGTTATTTTTTTGAGTTTTAATGATCTAAAAAATTTCAAATGTTCAAAAGGAATAAGTTCAGAAATAATCTTTTTATATACTACTCTTTAATATTCGTAGTATTCACATTGCTCATATTAAGTTATCTTTTCAAACGCGAAAAAGAATTCAGAATTTCTGCTCTTAATGACGAACTTGAGAATACAACTCAGATTGTCAATAATTATATAAAGACAAATTCAATAATTGCTAAAGGAAACTACTTTCTTATTGATTCACTGGTTAAATTACTTCCTCAGGACAGTCTCAGGGTAACAGTAATAAACCCTAATGGCGTTGTCATTTTTGACAGTTTTGTTTCTGACTGGGGGAAAATGGGAAATCACAAAAACCGACCTGAGATCGAAGGTTCTCTTTATTCTGATTATGGAACATCTGTAAGAAAATCAGCGACTACAGGTAAAGAGTATTATTATTTCTCAAAATATTTTGGAAACTATTTTGTGAGGGCCGCAGTAGTTTATAATATAAAGGTTGTTAATTTCCTCAAAGCAAAAATGTATTTTCTTGTTATCATTATCGGTTCATTCTTCCTTATATGGCTGATAATGTTACTTGTAACAAATAAATTTTCAGAGTCTATAATAAAGTTGAAAGATTTTGCTTTGAAAATCGGGAATAATGAACCTTTGGATCTCAATCAGAAATTTCCGAAAAATGAACTTGGAACAATAAGTAAAGAGCTTGTCGAAATTTATAGTAATCTGTTAAAAACAAAGAATGACCTGGTAAACGAACGCGAAAAGCTCTTCAGTCATTTAAATGCCCTAAATGAGGGAATAGCTTTCTTTTCAAAAGATAAAATTAAAATCCTGTCGAATAATAACTTCATCCATTATATGAACATGATCTCGGGTGAATTATCTGTTTCAGGAGCGGATTTTTTTAAAATTGAAGATTTTAAAAACGTTAATGAATTTATTGACAGACAGTTAAATAATGAAATAAATTCAACCCATCTTCCAAAATTTGAGTACCAGTTAGGAAAGAACGGCAAGTTTTACAAGGTTCAGTGTGTAATATTTCATGATAAGAATTTTGAGGTAATACTTAGTGATATCACTGAGATGGAACAAAACAGGCTCATAAAACAGCAAATGACATCCAACATTGCCCATGAGCTGAAAACACCGGTATCTTCAGTTAAAGGGTATCTCGAAACGCTTATCAACGACCCTTCAATGCCGGCGGATAAACAAATCTATTTTATTGAAAAGGCGCTTGCCCAGAGTGAGAGGCTGACAAATCTTATTAATGATATATCCATTATTAATAGAATTGAGGAAGCTGGCAGTTCCTTTACAACTGAAAAGGTAGCTATCGGAGAAATTATTGATGAAGTAACTAATAATTTCAAATCTGCGATTGCTGGCAGGGAAATGAAAGTTGAAACGGAAAAGATTGATAATGCTGTTGTTACAGGAAACAGGTCGTTAATACTTTCGATATTTCAGAATCTTCTTGAGAATGCAGTCAATTACGCTGGTGACAAAACAATAATAAGAATTGTTCTCTACAACGAAGATGAATCATTTTGTCACTTTTTATTCTCTGATAACGGGATCGGTATAGCAGAAGAGCATCTTCCACGGGTTTTTGAAAGGTTCTACAGGATTGATTCGGGACGCTCAAGGAAAAGCGGTGGTACCGGACTTGGACTGGCTATTGTAAAGAATGCCATCCTGGTTCATAAAGGTGAGATATCTGTCAGAAACAGAATTGGTGGTGGCACCGAATTCCTCTTTTCACTTCCAAAATAAGAAATAGCCTTTCATCCAAATCGCCCGGAGATATAGTCTTCGGTCTGTCGTTTTGCAGGATTCGAGAAGAGCAGTTGTGTTTTATTGAATTCTATTAATTCACCCAGATAAAAGAAAGCAGTGTAATCGCTTGTACGGGCAGCTTGCTGAAGATTATGTGTCACAATTATGATTGTATAATCTTTTTTCAGATTAAGCAACAATTCCTCTATTTTGTTGGAAGAAATCGGATCGAGTGATGAAGTCGGTTCATCAAATAATATGATATCCGGTTTCATTGAAAGAGAACGGGCTATACAAAGCCTTTGCTGTTGTCCACCTGAAAGAAACGTTCCCTTTTTATGAAGGTTATCCTTGACTTCCGTCCATAGTGAAGCTTTTCTGAGCGAATCTTCGACTATCTCTTCTTTCTGCAATTTAGAAAGGCTGATACCATTTAGTGTATATCCTGAAATTACATTCTCAAAAATACTCATTGTTGGAAATGGATTTGGTCGTTGAAAAACCATACCTATTTTCCTTCTTAGTACGATCAGATTCATCCTGTAAATGTCATCTTTAAAAAGATAGATATTGCCCTCAGTCCTGGCACCGGGAGTTAATTCATGTAGGCGGTTTATACAACGAAGAAAAGTGGTTTTACCACAACCTGAAGGACCCATCAAAGCTATGATCTGGTTCACAGGTATTTCTAAATTAATATCTGATAATATTCTGGCTTCTCCAAAAAAAGCATTTAAATGTTCAACCTTCAAAATTGAATTTTCCATCTTCTCTCTAAAATCTTAGTAACAATATTTAAAAACAAAATCATCATGATGAGAACAAATGAAGCGCCCCAGGCAAGCTTATGCCAGTCTTCATAGGCGCTTCCGGCATAATTAAAAATAAGTAAAGGTAAACTGCTCATAGGTTTTAGAATATTCGTGTTTATAAACGGGTTTCCAAAAGCCGTGAAAAGCAAAGGAGCTGTTTCGCCTGCTACCCTGGAAATGCTTAATAAACTACCACTTAAAATGCCACTCAACCCCATTGGTAATATGACACGAAGGATGGTTTTGTAATAAGGAACGCCCAGAGCCAGAGAGGCTTCTTTAATAGTACCGGGAATGAGTTTCAGTGTTTCCTCTGTTGATTTAACAATTGGAGGCAACATCATTATTGCAAGGGCAATACTACCTGAAAGGGAAGAAAAATGTCCTGTAGGTTTGACAACCCAGAGATATATAATTATTCCCAGCACAATTGAAGGAATACCCTGAAGAACATCTACACTTAAACCCACCCAGTAAGCAAGTTTATCTCTTTTATATTCACTCAGGTACAACCCTACCAATGCCCCAAAAGGAATTGCCATCAGCGAGGCACAGGATACAATGATACCACTTCCTATCAATGCATTTACGATACCACCTCCCTTTTCGCCTACCGGTTTGGGAAGGTTTATAAAGAAATCCCAGTTGATTGAAGAGATGCCTTGTTTAATAATATAAAATAATATAAGCAGCAGAGGAACAGTAGATAATACTGTCAAAAGGATTATGCCACCTTTGAAAAGCCTGTCTTTATAAAATCTTATTTTTATAAGCTTATCCATGTTAATGGAGTATATAATGTTTAATGATCTGACGGCCAGATATATTTATTAAGGTTGTTACAACAAATAACAAAAGCCCCATCTCAATGAGAACTGATAGATATATGGTTCCCGTAGCTTCTGTAAACTCATTTGCAATAACACTGGCCATCGTATTTCCCGGACTGAAAATATTCTTTGGAATATAATGTGAATTTCCAATAAGCATAGTCACAGCCATTGTTTCACCCAATGCACGTCCGAGAGCAAGAAGAACTGAGGCAAATAATCCCGAACGTGTATGGGGAATTATTATCTTTCTGATTACCTCAAAACGTGTTGCCCCCAACGAATAAGCACCTTCCTTTAATGACGGAGGTACCATACTTATAACCTGTCTTGAAAGAGATACGGAATATGGTATAATCATGATAGCCAAAATAATAGAGGAAGTAAGTATCCCGACTCCGTAAGGTAATACATGAAGTTTTAGTTCAAGATTACGAATAATGGGAACCAATACTACCATGCCCCAAAAACCATAGACTACCGATGGAATTGTAGCCAGAAGTTCAATAATATTTTTAAAAATATTTGAAATAAGTCCTTTCGGATAATACTCTCCAAGGAATATTGCTGTTGAAAACGCAAAAGGGGTGGATATTATAAGTGCAAGCAAAGATGTAAGAAGTGTTCCTATCAGAAATGGTAATGCGCCATACTCATCTGTTACCGGGTTCCAGGCTTTACCATAAATGAATTTAATTCCCAAATGCTTGATTGAGGGCAAAGAAGTAATCGTAAGGGTCAGAAAAATGGATATCAATATTATTATTAGTATGATACCCGTTAATCCCAATCCCTTCTGGAAAATTTTCTCAAAAAGAAGGACTCTTTGCAGTTTTTTGTCCGTCTTATTATTTAGCGTACTGTTTTTTTTATCAAGTCGCATGGAAAGCAATATTGTTCATTTTCCTCATACACATTAGTCATCAATTTACCTTTGTAAATTTAGTAGTTTAAGTTCAGGGATCAATAAAACAATAAGGCAATCCTTTCGTGGACTGCCTTATTGACTTTTTTATTTCTATCTTTTATAACAATGATTTTCCGTTGAAGACAATTGATTTTAAGTTCGCTTCAACCACCTTAATTGCTTCTTTTGGCAGTGGTGCATAAATCAGAGGAGCAGCATATTGCTGGGCTTCATGAGTCATCCACCATACAAGCTTAACAACTTCTTTTGCTTTATCCTGAGGTCTGCCATCATAATTTTGTTCTTTGTATAACAAGATCCAGGTGAAACTACTTATAGGATATCCATCAGGAGCATCGGTATTGGTTATAGATACGCGTGCATCTGCAGGGATTACCTGATTAGCGGCTGCGGTAACAGATTTAATCGAAGCTTCTATATATTTCCCGCTCTTGTTTTGCAGTAAACCAACAGGCATTTTATTCTGCAATGCATATATTAATTCAACATAGCCAACAGCACCAGGAGTCTGCTTAATCATTCCGCTGACACCCTCATTGCCTTTTGCTCCAAGTCCTACCGGCCAGTCAACAGATGTTTTATGACCTACTTTATCTTTCCATTCAGGACTCACCTTTGATAAATAATCAGTGAAAATAAAGGTAGTCCCGCTACCGTCCGATCTGTGAACAATTGAAATTGGCATGTCGGGCAATATTACAGCCGGATTCAGTTGTTTTATTCGTGCATCATTCCAATTTGCAATCTTTCCAAGAAAAATATCGGCAGCAACATCCGGAGTAAATTTAAGAGTCGGGTTGCCAGGGAGATTATATGTAATAACTGCAGCTCCCAGACAGGTTGGAATATGTACAACGCTAGCCGGCATTTTAGACAGATCTTCGTCATTTAAAAATGCATCAGAGGCACCAAAATCAACTGTTTTACTCATTAATTGTTTTATACCACCACCAGAACCAATTGATTGATAATTAACTTTGACACCTGTTTTGATATTATATTCATTGAACATTTTGGAATAGAGAGGATATGGGAAACT
>WSSedB1CaDRAFT_10000139_pt1 | contig 35979 bp, 26 predicted proteins | sample WetSurSB1Cattail_FD_9460 | JGI IMG/M metagenome (IMG submission 9460)
CATTCCTTCAATGTCAAGGATTGCTTTCATCTGATCAAATGCTGCTTCAGCAGCACTCCTTGTATCGGAATAGAAAAGACCGAATCCAAGACCGCAAGCCCACAGCTCTTTCCCTAAATCTGAAGAGCAGATGACATATGGTATTGAATTCCAGCTCTTTGACTCAATTATTGCTGAATCAGCTTCTGCATATCCAGCTTCAACTACAACTTTCCACGGTTTTTCAGGACGATGAGCCGTTATATTAAAAGCCGGACATAGTTTGCCAAAAGCATTTCTGACAGATTTTCCAATATCTTTCCTTACTTTTATATATATATCGTAATCAGACTGATCTATAAAGATATTAAGTTTAATTAATCTGAAACCTTTCTCCCATTTATAAATAATTTCTTTTAGACACTGACGCCACTCTTCATTTATATCACCAACGTATTCCGGTTCAAAAACTAAATATTTAATAATCATAAAAAAGAATCTTTTTCGCAAATGTATTAATGTTTTTATAAAAACATATCCGCACTGAAAGATCTCAGTCCAGCCGAGGTAATATCATCTCATCTCATATATTCCAGGTTCTGCAGCATCACCAAGGGGTACGGAGTTTCCATAAAAATCTCTCAAAGGTTTCGTTAAATTCAGAATAAATTTAAGATCCAGTCCCTTATTTTTAAGTGGGGAATCGGGTTTTAATGTAAGACCGGCCAGATCAACCAATTCATATGGATCGGTGAGATGAGTAACAATAGGGCCTTTAAATTCAGGATCTTCCTGCATTCCGGCAAAATGACCCTCCAGCAATTCCTGACCTGTTGCATTAGCCCAATCAGTCAGGTTTTTGAAATCCATGAACCTGCTTTCACCACTGGTGTTCCACCAATCATTTCCAATAAATTTGCTTCCTTTCATTATTCCCGCGATTGGATGGTCATTTCCCAGAAAGATGTTATTACAGAACATAAAATCAAAATGTGCCGACGATTTTTCAAAACTGATTACAGGTGCACTCAAATTAAAAACTACGTTATTATATATCATGCAATTAGTCAATTGATGAACATTGTTTGATCCGTTCCATATAAAGAAACTACCGGCCCCGGCAGTAGATTGCGCATCATTTATACTTACACAGTAACGTATTGTATTATTTGACCAGGCAGAGGCACCAGCATATTGAAATAGTCCATAACCTGCACCCTGGTTTTCGTACGACAGGCAATATTGAATCAACGAATTGGTTACACCTCCATCGAGATCAAATCCTCCGCCATCCTGTGCATCAGGTGATGTTTTGTTTCTATAACTTATACAATACTGGATTATTACATGATCACTTTCCCAGGTCCAGATTCCAACCGGGCCATTTCCCTTTCGTGGCATATCCCATCCATTGTTGGTAGCAGTGCAATGATCAATTGTCACACTGTCGGAAACGCCTGCAAGAATCCCGTTACCGCTATGATTGTTCAAGTTTGAAGGGTCTCCCGGATTGTTCTCAGCTTTACAGTCATGAATCATAATGTTACGTGAATTATTCCTTTCAGAACCCATGACATTTATACCGGAAAACCCGTTATTGGTAGCATTGACTCTTTCAACTTCAGTTCCAATGCAGTCATAAAGATCAACTCCTGACTTCTGAAAACCTTCTGCTTTTAGATTCTCTATCTTACAGTTACGGGAATGTGCGATAGACAAGCCATTGGCTATATTGCCATTCTTCCTGCCGTTACCCTTTATATTCAGATCTTTAATCCATATATTACTACAGTTTTCAATTTTTATCGCTTCGCTGTTTCCTCCATTTATTATAGCTTTTTCATCACCCGAAGAATAGATTTTTAAGGGATTTGAATTTTCACCCATAACACCACTCAATATTAAGGTGCCATCAAAAATCTGACCACCGGCGAAACAGATATCGGCAGACTTCCTCTGTAGCCGGAGATTAAGCTCTCTTAACGATTTTACAGGCTGCTTAACAGTTCCGGGGAAATTATCATTCCCGATAGTATTATTTATATAATATGTTTTTTCTGAGCCGGATGTACCAGCCATTGACAACTTCGTTTCAGATTTGAAAGATTTACAACTTAAAACAATTATGAAGGAAATTATCTGAAAAACTATTAATTTTTTCATCTCGTCCCAAAATGATAAGATTTTAAATTCCTTCGTCAGGGATGTGTCAGGTCTGATAGCTAGAATCTGGAAGTCGGCAACCAAACTCTCATTTGTCCTGCACCACGATTGTTCCAAAGAGCATATGGAATTAATTTAACTGTTATTTCTCCTGAAGCAAAAGAAGATCCGTGACCTTTCTCTACTTTATTATCAGGCGACATCATGTGCATTCCGCTCGTTTCAATCACCTGCGTACCGTCAAGAAGTGAAGGATCAAATTCAGTTCTGAAAGAAGCGTCTTTTTTTATGACTAAATCCAGTACATTTCCGGTTGAAGACTCTGGCCATTCGGCACAGTAAATAACCGGTCCTCTCTGAAATGCTACTTTATCTTTGTCTTCTTTTACTCTTTCGTCAGCAACAACTTTGCGGACAGGCATTGGAAAATTAATTTCTACTTTATCTCCCTGTTCCCATTTCCTTGAAACAACAGCATATCCATCGGCTAGATTAAGGTCAGACTTATTACCATTAATCATTAAGGATACCTGGGCAGCATCATTATCAGTAAATTTATAAAGATCTCCGGGGAATGCTTCGTTCCGGGCCCAACCCGGAATTCTGATTTTCAAAATGAAATTACTTTTTGTTTCGGGATTAATAGTGATTTCAACTTTACCGTCCCATGGGAAGTTTGCTTTTTGAGTAACATGTATATTTTTCTTGCCAAGAGTAATGTTTGCATCATCAGATATGAAGAGATTGATATAAAGCATTTTATCAGTTACAGCATAGATATACCCAGGGATCGCCGGAACAAACCTTGCGACATTTGAAGGGCAGCATGCACATCCGAACCATGCTTGCCGTTGTTGTTTTCCGTTTGATTCCAGGGGGTTAGGATAGAAAAACCTGTCTGCCGACAATGATACGCCGGCAAGCATTGAGTTGTATAAAGTTTTTTCAAGAATATCTATATACTTCGACTGGCCATTCAAAAGAAACATCCTCTGATTAAAAAAGATATCCCCTATTGAAGCGCAAGTTTCGCAGTAAGCAGACATATTTGGTAGTTCAAAAGAATCAGCAAAACCTTCATTTCCACCATTAGCTCCTATCCCTCCGGTAATATACATTTTCCCATTAACAAGGTCTCCCCATATTTTAGTAATAGCATTAAGATAGGCATCATTATTCTCAATTGCAGCAATGTCAGCCATGCCTGAGTACATATATGTTGCTCTTACAGCATGGCCTTCCGCTTCTGTCTGATCAACGGGTCGCAGATTTGCCTGGTTGTATACCTGGCCTTTGGGGCCACGAATATCGAGAAAAAACTTTGCAAGATCGAGATATTTCTTCTCTCCTGTAACTCTATATAGTTTAACCAGACCCATTTCAATAACCTGGTGACCCGGATATACCTTAATCTTTTCAGTGCCGAAATCTTTATTTACAAGGTCAGCAGATTTTAATGCAATGTCGAGCAGAGTTCTTTTGCCTGTTGCCTGGTAGTGTGCAACAGCTGCCTCATAAAGATGTCCGAGATTATAAAGTTCGTGGCTTAGCACAGAATCCATTTCCCACCTGTTTTTTCCTGCCCACTCATGAAGACCTGCTCCATTATGCTTCTCAGCAATTGTGCGGTTGGTATAAAGATAACCGTCGGGTTCCTGTGCCAACCCAATTTTTTGGATTAGAGTATCGATATACGCTTCCAGTTTCGGATCAGGAAATGTCTGAAGTGAATAGCTTGCACCTTCTATTATCTTATAAACATCCGAATCGTCGAAGGGGAAGATGGTTTGAAATTTGCCGGTATCAAGTCCAGCAGCAATTTCAAAATTCTTTACTCTTCCTGTCGATTCGCAATAGCCAAAAGCAATCGGAATTGTTACCGATGCATTCTTCTTAATTCTTGGAGCCCAGAAATTATCAGTAAGCTTTACCGAGGTAAATGGAACAGGCTGGATAGGATAATCATCTCCTGAAGAAGGCTTTTTTGAACAGCCGGAAATCAGAAAAAATCCGGTGATAAATGCAATGAGTATCTTAAATAGTCTATTCATCTTGTGTTATTTTGTAAGCTCCAATACAACCACCGACTTGGATGGCATTACAATACTCAATATTCCATCTTTCAGCGAAAATCCGTTAAAGACAACGGGTTTTACTGTTTCTGGTTTTTCAAAACTGTTGTATGAATTCATTTCAGGTGCAGTCAGCACTTCGCCTGTAACTTTTTTATAAGTGTCACCAATTACAGGACATGTTATTGTGATCTGTTTACCAGGGTTAAGGTTTGCAAGCGAGATATGAACTTTGCCCTCATTGTCAACTGATGCAGAGGCTGATATAGAGGGTATCTTTTTATTGCTAAAAGTATAATCCTCGCATTTAAGGTCAAGGTTTAAAAGCTTTGCTTCCTGGTGAATCCTAAACATTTTAAAGACCCAATAAGTTGGTGTAAGAACCATTTTATCATCCTTTGTAAGAATAACAGATTGAAGGACATTAACCATTTGTGCTATGTTTGCAGCTTTCACTCTGTCGGCATGCTGATTGAATATATTCAGATGAATTGCAGCAGTTATGGCATCACGCATAGTATTCTGCTGATAAAGAAAGCTCGGGTTTGTTCCTGGTTCAACATTAAACCAGTTTCCCCATTCATCAACTACAAGTCCCTTTGTTTTCTCAGGGTCATAACGATCCATGATGTCAGAATGTCCTTTAATTATGTTGTCCATCTGCAGATTTAGCCGAAATGTCTCGAACCATTCTCTCTCATCGAACTGAGTAGCCGAACCTTTATAATTCCAACCATCAACAATTGAATAATAATGTATCGATAATCCCTGAAACATTGACCTCGAGCCTGCGTCTTTCATCAATGTTTCAGTCCATTCGAAATTGTAATCGGAAGGCCCGCAGGCAACTCTGTAAAGCTGATTTCCGGAGTAGTTGCCAAGGAATGTTGAATACTGTTTCATGGTGTTGGTGTAAAATTCAGCTGTCATATTTCCTCCGCAGCCCCAGTTTTCGTTTCCTATGGCAAAATATTTTACTTTCCAGGGTTTCTCCCGCCCATTTTCCTTCCTAAGGTTAGTCATTGGGCTTATTGCATCAGAAGTAAGATATTGAATCCAGTCAGACATCTCTTTTACTGACCCTGATCCGACATTACCGTTTATGTATGCGTCGCAGCCAAGCAGTTCGGTAAGCTTCATGAACTCATCAGTTCCAAAAGAATTATCCTCTGTAACACCTCCCCAGGTCGTGTTCACAATAGAAGCTCGTTTTTCTTTCGGACCAATACCATCTTTCCAGTGGTATGTATCTGCAAAGCAACCTCCGGGCCATCTAAGGTTGGGAACTTTAATCTCACGAAGAGCAAACAGAACATCATTTCTGATACCATAGGTATTCGGAATTTTAGAATCAGTACCTACCCACAGACCACCGTAGATACAGGCACCCAGGTGCTCTGAAAAATGTCCATAAATATCTTTACTGATAACAGGACCAGGATGATTTGCAACAATAACCATCTGGTTAACCTGTGCCTGATTTTCTTTCTGAGCATCGGACTGAGAACCGGCTATAAAGAATAAAAGAAATAAAAGAAAGATAGATTTTTTCATAGGAAGAAAAGTTTATATCTGGTAATTAATCCAACTTTATCCAATCTGTCAATTTGAGTGTTTCATTAAGCATTCATTTGTGTCCCTTCGTGGTAAATAATTAACCAAAACAGATATTCAAATGACTTCACAAAGGACACAGAAGTGTTTTAAAAAGTAAAATTTTCTTCAACCAGTTTGCCAAGATACACATATTTTCTAAAGAGAGTCTCATACTTTTCAGCTCTGACAGGATCAGGCCGATACTCTTTTTCAAAACCGCCGCCCATGGCTTTCTGTGCTGATGGAATGTCTTCATAGATTCCGGCCACAACCGACGCAGACATTGCTGAACCCAGAGCACAGGTCTGCTCGGATGCGGCAACTTTGATAGGCATATTGAGAACATCTGCAACTATTTGCATTACAAAAGGGTTTTTCTTTGCAACACCTCCTATTGCTATCACTCCGTCAATACGGATACCTTCAGAGATAAAACGTTCATTAATCAGCTTTGATCCAAAAGCTGTTGCCTCTACAAGTGCTTTAAAGATCCTGGGTGCATCAGACCCCAGTGATAAACCTGTAATTGCGCCTTTAAGAGCCTGATTTGCATCGGGCGTACGTCTGCCATTCATCCAGTCAAGAGCAATGACAGATGTTTCTTCGATGGGTAATGATTCTGCCTGTTTACTTAATTCTGAAATTAACTTATCAGCAACTTCTCCTGTTATCTTTTCCTTTGATTTTACATCGAGCCAGCTCATCTCAGAAATAATATTATTTACCGGCCACATTAATAATTTGCCAAACCATGCATAAATATCTCCAAACGCTGATTGTCCTGCTTCGAGACCAACCATCCCAGGAATTATTGATCCGTTCACCTGGCCACAGATTCCGGCGACAAGCTTATTCCCAACTTCATTATGAGGTGCAACGATCATATCGCAGGTTGAAGTTCCCATTACTTTTACCAGTTGATAAGGTTTTATCTCACCTCCGACTGCACCTGTGTGAGCATCAAAAGTACCGGCACCAATTTTTACATCAGTTGACAGACCTAGTCGTGCTGCCCATTCAGGAGAAAGACTGCCAACTACTGTCTCACTGGTATATGTTTGAGTGTAAAGTCTTTCTCTGAGACCTGATAGTAAGGGATCGAGTTTTACAAGAAACCTTTCATCGGGCAATCCGTTAAAATCATCATGCCACATCGCTTTATGTCCTGCTGCACAACGACTTCTTTTCAATTGAAGAGGATTCGTATTGCCTGTCAGCAACCCTGGTATCCAGTCGCAGTGCTCAACCCATGACCAGGCATTTTCTCTTACAATTTCACTAGTACGCAGAACATGCAATATTTTGGCCCAGAACCATTCCGATGAATAAATTCCACCTTCAAATTTTGTAAAATCAATGCCACCCCAGGTCTTTGCAAGGTCATTGATCTCGCCCGCTTCTCCGACAGCCGTATGATCTTTCCATATCACGAACATAGCATCGGGATTATTCTCAAAATCTTTTTTTAAGGAAAGAGGTGTTCCATCCTTATCGACAGCCACAGGTGTAGAACCGGTAGTATCTATATTAATTCCTGCGATGTTTCCTGTAACCTCCTCACTTAAACCTGAAAGAGCACCTCTCACAGATTGTTCGAGACCCTCAATATAATCCAGAGGATGTTGGCGGAACTGATTTATTAAAGGGTTGCAAAAGAGGCCTTTCTTCCATCGCGGATACTCAAATACGGAACTGCCCAGTATTTCTCCATTAGTTGTATCAACAACAACTGAACGGACAGAGTCAGTACCGTAATCAATCCCGATAACATATTTTTTTGCCATGTCTTATAAATATTATTAATTCTCTTAGCTCTGTAAAGTCCCACTGACTTTTAAAAAAAAATCCATTAACCACAAAGGGCTCAAAGGTTAACACAAAGATCACAAAGAAAAGCTATGTGTGCTTTGAGCCTTCCTCGTGCCCTTCGTGGTTAAAGGTTTTTTAAAGAGCATATTTTAAATTACTTTTTATCTTGTCCATAATAAGCATTATTCCCATGTTTCCTTTTAAAATGCTTATCGAGCAGGAACTGGCTAATCGGTTCAGTTTTGCCAAGCAGAACAGTATAAAAAGCCATCTTAGCTATCTCCTCCAGAGCAACAGCATTATATACTGCTGCATCAGCATCCGATCCCCAGCAAAAAGGGCCATGGCCATTAACCAAAACTGAAGGAACAGTCATTGGATCGGTAGTCGTCAGACTTTCAATAATAATTTTCCCAGTATTGATTTCATAATCAGCTTCTGTTTCTATCCGGGTAAGTAATCTTGTGCATGGAACTTCCCCGGAAAAGTGATCGGCATGAGTCGTTCCAAAAGGTGGTATCGATCTGCCAGCCTGTGCCCATGATGTTGCATAAGAAGAATGGGTATGCACTATGCCTCCCAGTGATAAGTAAGTCTTGTATAGCAACAGGTGAGTTGGAGCATCAGTTGAAGGCTTAAATTTTCCTTCCACAATCTTTCCTTCATAATCGATGATAACCATATCTTCAGGTTTCATCGACTCGTAGCTAACTCCTGATGGTTTTATAACTATCAGGCCGCTTTCCTTATCTCTTCCACTTACATTACCCCATGTGTGAATAACCAATCCCCTTGCTACCAGTTCAAGATTGGCTTTGAAAACCTTGATTTTTAATTCCTCAAGCATATACATTTAACTTTAGGCATTCCAAACTCCTTAAACTTCAGGTACTTATTTCTAATTTACATCCATATTGAAGTAGAACCCATTCTCTTTTAATCTCTTGTAAGTGTCTTCATTAAATTTATAATAATAGGCACCTTTTTTTGAAGTCTCGCTCTCTTTTTCATCCAGTTTTTCCAGTATACCCATCGACAGTATCTTCTTCCTGAAATTTCTTTTATCAACTTTCCTCTGATAAATAGCTTCATAAAGATCCTGAAGCTGAACAAGTGTGAATTTATCAGGTAAAAGCTCAAAACCAACAGGTTTGAACATAACCTGATTCTGGAGATCCCTAAGGGCCCTGTTAACCATTAAAGGATGATCAAAGATCAGATCGGGTAATTTCGCCAGGGAACACCAGCTCACTCCGTTCTCCTCTGCAAGATCTTTATCGATATCTGTTATAGGGATAAGTGCAAAGTAGGCAACTGAAATTACTCTGCTTCCCGGATCGCGATCGGTTTCTCCATAAGTAAAAGACTGTTTCATATATACAGGGTCGAGACCTGTTAGTTTCCTGAGAATTCTGCTGGCTGCGGCGTCGAGACTCTCATTATTGTCGACAAATCCACCGGCGAGAGACCATTTCCCTTTAGCCGGTTCAAACATCCGTTTAAATAGAAGAAGCTTTATTTCTTTTTCAAGAATATCGTACCCAAAGATGATACAATCAACTGCTACAAGATGTCTGGATTTATCAGAATAAACTTTCATCTTCCACGGAAAAGGTTCCATCAGATTAAGAAAAAGTAACTACTTCCTATAATTAGAATATTCCTTCAGAAATATGAAAATATACTTCATTCCATCTTAATTCATTCCGTAAAGATGTAAGCTCGCATTTTTCATCTATAAGGATATATTCTATTCCCATCATTTCTGCAAAATCCTCAAGATATTCAGAATCAATTGCTGTACTGAATCCGGTATGATGAGCACCCCCTGCCAGTATCCAGGCAGCTGCACCTCTTTTCAGATCAGGCAATGGTTTCCATAGAACACTTGCCACGGGAAGATTTGGCATATCGGGACATTTAACGACTTCTACCTTGTTAACTATCATTCTGAACCTGTTTCCAAGATCGATAACAGAAACATTTATTGCATTTCCCGGGGCTGTTTTAAATACAAGCCTTGCCGGATCCTCTTTCCCTCCGATAGAGAGGGGATGAATTTCAACAGTAGGTTTAGCCAGGGCAATCGTTGGGCAAACCTCAAGCATATGTGCTCCAAGAACTCTCATGCCTTTCGGATCGAAATGATATGTGTAATCTTCCATAAAAGAAGTCCCACCTTGAAGACCCATTGACATAACTTTCATTGAGCGTACCAGAGCAGCAGTTTTCCAGTCACCTTCAGCACCGAATCCGTACCCTTTAGCCATTAATCGCTGTACTGCAAGTCCGGGTAACTGCTTAAGTCCATAAAGATCTTCAAATGTTGTAGTAAAAGCTTTAAAGTTTCCTGCATTCAGGAAGGCTTCCATTCCCAGCTCAATTCTGGCGGCTTCTTTCAGGGTATCAGAAGAGGCAACAGCTTTGGTCAGATTATATTCGTCTCCATACTCTGCTATTAGTTTTTTAATTGCCGTAGGAGATATTTCGTTCACAGATTTTACGAGATCTCCTATTCCGAATCCGTAAACCGAATAACCCATTTTTATCTGGGCACTTACCTTGTTCCCTTCAGTGACAGCCACATCGCGCATATTATCTCCAAATCTGGCGACTTTCATTGATAGGGCATCGTTGTACGCTGCTGCCGCTCTAATCCAAACTGCAATCCTGTCGATAGCCTCGGGATCCTCGAAGTGGCCAACAACCACTTTTCTGTGCAGTCTCATCCTGGTATTGATAAACCCGAATTCCCTGTCACCATGTGCAGACTGGTTCAGGTTCATGAAATTCATGTCGATCGATTCCCATGGGATATCCCTGTTAAGCTGGGTATGAAAATGAAGAAAAGGCTTGTTAAGAATGGACAAGCTTCTTATCCACATTTTGGCAGGCGAAAATGTATGCATCCAGGTTATAAGTCCTATGCAGTTTTTTGAGTTATTTGCCTCGGTACAAAGTTCAGTAATTGAATCAGGCGTTGTGAGGACAGGTTTAAAAACCACCTTTTGCATTATTTTTGGTGATTTGTCAAGTGACGAGGCTATTTTTGCAGAATCAAAAGCTACCTGCTTAAGGGTCTCCGGACCATAAAGATGCTGAGTACCCGTCACAAACCAGACTTCCAAAATATTTTTAGTCTCCATAATTTCTAAAACAGATAAATTCATAAAACTTAAAACCCTGAATACTACCAGAAATAAGCATAAAAGGCTACTATTACTATAATTATAAGTCCTGAGAATAGAAGATCCCAGTTATTCCAGCTCGCTCTGGTGATGGCTTTCTGTTCTGCAGTTGCCGATCCGAAATATAATCCCTTGATTGCTACCTGATCGGGTTTTGCTGTGCTAAAGCTTGTCACAATCATTATTAAAATTACAAGGAAGAAGAGGGCTATTTCATAATGAAGCCAGTTTGGAGCAAGAAATACTTTATAAATCAAACTATCGTGACCAATTCCTGATCCAAATACCTTGAGAGCAAGACGTGTCATACCAAGGGTAAAGCCCGAGATTAGTCCTACAAGACCAGCCATAGGAGTAGTCTTTTTTGAAGCAACTCCTAACAAAAATACGGCTGCAATGCCGGGTGCAAGAAGTGATTGTACATCCTGAAGATAGGCATATAGTACTTTACCAAGCCCTTTCATAACCGGAATCCATAAAATTCCCAGAACTACAACAACAACTGTTGCAATCCGGCCAACTCTTACGAGCTCTTTTTCAGGAGCCTTAGGTTTGAATTTTAAATAAAAATCAACAGTGAAAAGTGTGGCAGATGAGTTGAATAAAGATGCAAGAGAACTCATTAAAGCTGCAAGGATCCCTCCGACTACCAATCCTTTAAATCCCAAAGGGAGCAATTCTTTCACAAGTATTGAAAATGCCGCGTCAGAACTTGTAAGATTGATCATGCCCTTTGCATTAAGAGAATAAGCTATCATACCCGGGATAAGAAAAATGAACACCGGAGTTAGTTTAAAAGCAGCTCCCAAAATAGCACCACGACGCGATTCTTGCTGATTGCGTCCTGAAAGGACCCTTTGAACAATAAACTGATCGGTACACCAGTACCAGAATCCAATAATTGCAGAACCAAGGATTACCCCCGTCCAGGGATATTCAGGGTCACTAGCCGATCGCATTAATTGGGTCATTGTATTTCCGGCAGAATTCACGGGCACAGCCCTGCAAATAGTCATCATTTCATGCCAGCCTCCGAGTTTTATAAGCCCTATAACCAGTACTGCCAGCGAACCTATAAGCAGAATTGGAGTCTGCAGTACCGAAGTCCATAAGACAGCTTTCATCCCTCCGAGGGTAGTATAAATTCCAGTTAATACAACCAAACCTACAGCGCTTATCCAGAAAAAATCTATACCAAACATCGATTCAATTCCAAAAACCTGTTTGAATACAATTCCTCCTGCATAGACTGTTACAGCTACTTTTGTAAAAACATAGCTTACCAGTGAGATTATTGATAAAACACTTCTGGACCCTTTATTATAACGTTTTTCAAGAAATTCCGGCATTGTAAATACTCCGCTCCTGGCATAAAAAGGGACAAAAAACCAACCCAGGATCAGTATGATCCAGCCATGCATCTCCCAGTGAGCCATTGCCATACCACTTGAAGCACCTGCCCCAGCCAACCCAACCAGGTGTTCTGAGCCGATGTTGGATGCAAAAATTGATGATCCTATTGCAAGCCATGTCGCATCACGTCCGGCCAGGAAGTAGTCAGTTGAGGTTTCATCTTTTTGTCTGACTACCCAGATAATTATACCTATCAGTCCCAGGCAAAAGATTCCCAGTACGATCCAATCTAATGTTCCCATAATAAGTACTTTTTGATAATATTAATAACCAGGTTTTATAAAAAATATAAGTAAGTTCTGATCAGGAAGAATATATTGTAATCTTAGAGAACCTTTTTGAGTTTTTGAAATGTTCTCAACAAATTTATGAAATTAAATTTAAATGTAAAGAATACACTTAAAAAATAATTGAGCTCAATAAAAAATAATTCCAGGGGTTATATCCCACTGAAGTTATTGTGTTCAGAGTTACTCCTGCTCTTCAAAAATATTCTGTTTAGAAATATTAGTCGACGTCTGCTGTTGATGAAGGATATCCCTCTGAAGTATTTGGTTCAAAGATATAAGGTCACATGTACCGCAGAGAAGGGATATCCCCCTGAAGGAGGATTAATATTGTTATGCTTAGAGTAATTAAGGCTAATTTGAGAAAGCTTAACCTAATTAGAGACTGGTTCTGACTTCCATTCTTCGAGTGAGGATTTGATAAAATCGATGATCCTCTGATTTTCCTCTTTACCGTTACCGGTAATCTTCAATGGCTCACCAAACTTAATATATATTTGTTTCCGGTGATCAAGCGGACCAAGTTCTTTAATCAGTTTCCCATTACCCCAGAAATCTGTTTTTAAAGCTATGGGAATAACGTCAACATGTGCTTTTTTCGCCAGTTTTACGCCGAGGGAATTGAACTCCTCAGGCTTAAACTCAACACTTCTTGTGCTCTGAGGAAAAATTACTATTGAAATTCCTTTCTTCAGCAGCTCTGTGCCACCTTCCATAACTGCTTCAAGATCTTTCCTCGGATCAGTTCTTCCAACTACAATAGGATTCCGCGACCTCATAACATCACCGAAAAGCGGATGTTTTACCAGACTCTCTTTTACGACGAAGGTCAACTCCTTGTGGGGGCCGATAATAGATGGTAAAATCATGGTTTCAAGCGTGCTCATGTGATTACTGATGAAGAGAACGGAACCAGGTGACCGGGTAATATTTCCCATGCCCGTAATATGGAATATTCCGCCTGCATTTTCGATGAACCTTAGAATTTCAAATGAAGAATCGGTCCATGCTTTTGTATCATATACTTTCCTAATGGCTTCTTTCCTTGTTCGAAGAACAATAGAAGCATATTTGAATGTAAAGTAAATCCTGCTATCAATGAGTGATTTTTCAAAGATAGACAGAGTCTCCTTACGGGGAGAATGATAAGTATCCGATTCAAAATAACCTTTATACATTGTGATCATAGAAGAAGCTAATTTTCAATTCCAAAAAGAGTACAGTGTTTAAGATGGTGATGTAAAGTTAATCTCATTTTCAATATTTAAAAACTATGGAGCTTCCGGAATTTACCCGTTAATGATTTAGATTATCAAATTTTAATGCATGTTCGGTTTACAAACCTATCATTTAAAATAAGTGTGTTTAACAGGCAGATGTGTATGCCTGAGGTTAAACCGGATTTATACGGAGGAGTTATTGGTTCATCGGATATCATTACTCCATCGGATATAAATTATGATGGCTGCCAGATCACCTGTGAACTTGTAGGGTCAGAAATAATTGAAACTAATCTTTCTTTATCATATTATAAAGCAGATAATCGCCCAGCGGAACCGGATTATGTGTTTTTGCCCATTGCCTCGTGAGAATATATTGCTCCTTCAGATTCTCAAAATTAAACATAAGAAAATCATTTTTAAAGTCAGGAATCCATACGTAGCTCAAATTGATCATTTCAGGAGCTTCTTCGGAGAAAGCCATAAGTCTTTTCATTAATCCTTTCTGCAGGATATTATCGAGTGAAATACCCAGCTTATCGAATCTTCCTTTGTCATCAATTCCTAATCCTTTTAATTCTTCACTTACTTCAGGAATACTATCGCTTTTTCTGCTGATAATATAAACTTTTGCCACCCCTTTTCCTCTGAATTTTTCAAATTCAAGCAATGCCCGATAGGGAAGGTGATCATCACCAACGCCACCGTCGATATATTCAACATCGGGTATTGTTTTAACATTTCTTATTCTGCAAGGCGGGAATGCTATAGGGAATGAAGATGATGCCATCATAATATCAACAAGGCTCAATGTAGTGTCGGTCTCTGTATTTATTTTACGGCTGCACATCCTGTAAACTTCTTTCTTAAGGTCAAGGTCTTTAAGGTGCGTGAAGGAGATTGCTGTCATAATAGGAAGATCTCCAATCTGGTGATAACCAAGTTTCCCTTCAACGATACGGGTAAAGAGGTTTCTTGCCGGTTGTGTGTTAACGGGAAGCTTTTTTTCCCCACTCTGAATATAAATATCGCTGTTTTTCAGATTATAAAGTATTTCCTTATACTCTGCCCAGGTAATTCTTCCATCCAAAATGCCATTAAGCATAACAGCATTAAGTGAACCTGAACTGACTCCTGAAATGAAAACAACATCTTTCAATAATCCGCGATCATAAAGTTCTTCAAGTAATCCAGCTTCCTGCGGAATCCTGGCAGCCGCTCCAGTCATTATTATTGCAGTACCCGATCTTGAAGATAGTGCAGGTTCGGTTTTCAAATCTTTACGCCCTCCCGAAATCAGGAAAAGAGAAACAAAAAACGTCGAAATAATCACAGTAAATATCTTAAGCTTTCTCATTTCAGAAAAGAATTCATTTTTTACTTTTTATTGTAAGAAAAAACTGTGTTCTAAATAATTATTATGAATAATTTATCCTCAAATTTATAAAAACTACTTTTTTAAGTCAAGTCATATTAACAGAAACAGTTTTCAGCTTAACAAATTCTGTCAGGGTCATTAAGAATAAAGCAGAAAAGAATTCTTCTTTTACTTAAAGAACTATGAATAGAAATTATCTTTCTGCAACTGTCTTTACAATTTCAATAATGGCAGAATAATGAGAGTCAGCGATAACCCTGTCAGAATTATTACAGCGCTCCAGCCGATGATATTCTGTGATAAATTGTTTACATAGGTACCCATGATCTTTTTATTGTTTATCAGCAGTATCATACTGACAAGAACGACAGGCAAAAGTATCCCATTTAAAACCTGTGACCACACAGAGATCTCAATAAGCGGGGCATTTGGTATCAGAATAATAAGTGCAGAAATAATCAGGATCCCTGTATAGAGAGTATAAAACTCCTTGGCTTCGTCCCATTTCTTATCGATACCGGCTTCGAAACCAAATGCTTCGCAAATATAAAAAGCCGTAGCCAGAGGTAATATAGTTGCCGAAAAGACAGAAGCCACAAACAGACCGAATGCAAATACCTGGGAGGCCAGTGCCCCGGCAAAAGGTTTAAGTGCAAGTGCCGCATCCTTTGCTTCATTTATCTGAATTCCGTTAGGGTGTAATGTTGCACCGCATGCTACCATAATAAAGAAAGCGACTACTATTGTTGCTACGCATCCTACTGTTATATCAACCAGGGTATACTTGTAATGTTTCATTTTCAGACCCTTCTCAATTACAGTTGATTGCATATAAAACTGCATCCATGGCGCAATCGTTGTTCCGACGAGAGCAATAACCATTGCCAGGCTATTGGTATTCATTGCGAGTTGGGGATGTATTATTGAAGAACCTATTTCGCTCCACTGTGGGTGGCTCATCAATGCTGAAACCACATAAGTTAGCAATGAAATACTGAATATCAGGAAGATACGTTCCACAATCTTGTATGTTCCTTTAACAACCACAAACCACACTATTATAGCAACCAGAGGAACTGAAATATATTTGCTGACACCAAAAATCTCCATACTTCCTGCAACACCAGCCAATTCGGTAGTTGTATTACCTATATTTGAAACCAATAATCCTATGAAAATAAAAAAGGTGATCTTTAATCCTGCATTTTCCCTGATCAGGTCTGAAAGGCCCTTCCCTGTCACTATACCCATACGCGCGTTCATCTCCTGAATAACCAGCAAAACAATGAATGAAGGAATCAGCGTCCATATCAGACCATAACCATACGTTGCCCCTGCTACTGAGTATACAGCAATACCGCCGGCATCATTATCCACGCTGCCGGTAATTATTCCGGGACCAAGGATTGCAAAAAAGATTGCGGCCTGTTTAAGAAGCTTTTTTACGTTGAATGTTGACTCTGCCATAACACTGACATTTATCTTCTGTTTGTCCTTCTTTTATGTGTCAGATCTTCAATGACATCATCAATTACAACCATTCCCTGTAACTGATTTTTCTGATCAACCACCGGTATAGCCAGCATGTTATATTTCGAAACCAATTCAGCAATTGCGCCTACTTTCTGGTCGTCGAGAAGATGAAGTGGCTCTGATTTCATAATGCTGCTGACACTCATATTGGGTTCTGATACCACCAGATCGCGAAGGTTAAATGATCCGATCAATTCTTCATTGGTTTCAATTACAAACATATTATATAGTTCAGCCGACTCGGGCTTTTTTGATCTTAGTTCAACAAGCACTTCTGCTACAGTAGTTGTGGCGCTGAATGAAAGATAATCGGTTGTCATTATACTTCCAACAAGGTCATCATCATACTCAAGTAGTTCTCTGATCTCCTGTGAAGTTTCCATGTTCATCTCTTTCAGCAATATCTCCACCTTGTCGTCTTCCATCTCATCGAGGATATCTGCTGCCTCATCTGCAGGCATCTTTTCAAGCACATCTGCTGCTTTGGCTACGGGAAGGTTTTCAAGGATATGAATCTGAGCATTTGGTTCAAGTTCCTCAAGAACATCTGCAGCTTTTTCTTCATCAAGCGAAGCGAATACCGACATACTTGATTTCCTGTCCAGATCCTCCAGTATATCAGCTATATCGGATGGGTGCAGGGTATGAAGTTTAGCATAGCTCTTTGATAACCTGATATTAAGATTTGAATAGTCGATAGCCTGAACATCATCCCACAGGATAAATTTCGCCGGAATATTTATTTTGAAGATTGAAAGCAATTTCTTGATCGGCAAGGCGATTCCTATCCTTCGCAAAAGTCCCTCAATCCCTATATCAACAGCTATTGCAAAAGTACCGGCAGGAAGTGTTGCTATCCTCACATCGTTGACTCTTACAAGCTTCCGGCCATTCATATCGACTATTTGTTTGTCGAGGATTGTTTCAACAAGCAACAGTCCATTATTCACTTCTTCTGTTGTAAGCTCTTTCAGCTCTGTACAGGTTACACTTATTACTTCTCTGGCTTTGGTAACCCTGAAACTCTTAAAGGAATAAAACCTTATTTCCTTATTTATTTTAAGTCTGACACCGGTTATAAGCTGCTGGTTCGGGTCGTTGTTTCCCGAAGGCATAGTGTTAACAAGTAAATCTTTGATTATTCCAATTGCGTCACCATCGGCACCAAAGACTTCTTTTCCGATTATTCCGCTTAAATAAAACGTTGTGAGTGATGTCATGTCACCTCCTTGCTTTAACTGAAAAAGAAGGAAGTAACCTATACTACCGGTTTTCCTCCTTGATCAGAGTTAAGATTATAATATTCGCCGGGCCGTCGTCCATTAAATTTTTAAAATTGATTTCGCGAACAAAAGTATATCTCATATCCTTACTTTCCAAATAATCCAACACGAATTTATTAAACGGAAGAAGAAAGTTTTTAGAGCAAGGAATATGTAGGTTTTAAAGTTGAATAAAAGTTGTGGAATTTGCTTATATTGGTTTTATATTAGCCTAAAAGCAAAGTATTTCTTCCGTATTATTCTTTTTTTACTAAATTTGGAACCGATTTAACATCATATTAAACAATATAGTGGGACTTTTACAAGATAAACTCTCAGGTTATGATGCCCCTCAGAAAGCCATGCAGGCAGGCATCTATCCCTATTTCAGGGCTATAGAATCCGAACAGGATACTGTAGTAATTATAAACGGGAAAAAGGTTTTAATGTTTGGTTCGAACAGCTATCTCGGGCTCACAAACCATCCAAAAGTTAAAGCTGCTGCGAAAGCTGCCATTGACAAATATGGTACCGGGTGTGCTGGTTCACGATTCCTTAACGGGACTCTTGATATCCATATAGAACTGGAAAACAAGTTGGCCCAACTCGTAAATAAGGATGCTGCTTTATGTTACAGTACAGGATTCCAGGTGAATCTTGGTGTTGTATCATTACTTGCAGGACGCCATGATTATCTCCTCCTGGATGAACTCGATCATGCCTCAATTATTGAAGGCAGCAGGCTTTCTTTTTCTAAAGTTCTTAAGTTTGCCCATAACGACATGAATTCTCTTAAGAATAAACTGAAGCTCTGTCATAAAGACCGGATTAAACTGATTGTTGTTGATGGTATTTTTTCTATGGAAGGCGATCTTATTAACTTACCTGAAGTTGTAAAGCTTGCTGAGCACTATGGTGCATCCATAATGGTCGATGATGCACATGCTCTCGGCGTAATAGGGAAAAACGGATCAGGAACAGCCTCTCATTTCGGACTGACTGACAAAGTTGATCTAATAATGGGCACTTTTTCTAAATCATTTGCTTCTCTTGGCGGCTTTATCGCTTCCGACAAAGAAATCATAAATTTTATCAAACATAATTCCCGATCGCTGATATTCAGTGCTAGCATGACGCCTTCAGCTGCAGCTTCCGTTCTTGCATCCATAGAAATAATGGAGAATGAACCGGAAAGGATTAAACATTTATGGGATATGACAGCACTTGCGCTTAATGGTTTCCGCTCTAATGGTTTCGACACCGGGAAATCTGAAACGCCTATAATTCCTCTTTTTATCAGAGATGATATCAAAGCTTTACAATTGACTCAGAATCTACTTGAAGACGGAATTTTTGTAAATCCTGTTGTATCTCCTGCCGTACCTAAAGAAGATAGCCTGATCAGGTATTCTCTTATGGCGACACATACAAAAGAACAGGTGGAAATTTCTATTGAAAAGATTACCAAAGCAGCAAAATCACTGCATATATTATAAGTTAAACCTTATTAAAACAACCAATTTTGTTACACAGGGAGGCACAGATGGTTCATATAGAACCACAGAGGCAAAACTCCGTGTAACTATCTGTGTCTTTTGCATGTAATTCTGTGAAACTAATAACATTCATATGAAAAAAGTCATTCTTATAACAGGAATTTCGTCAGGATTCGGCAAGCAAACAGCAGAGCTTCTGGCGGGCGAAGGTCATTCAGTATATGGAACCGTCAGAAGAGATGCTGAAATAGATCCCTCTGTGAAAGGACTTAGGCTCGATCTCACGAATATTGATTCCATAAATCAGGCAGTGCAGACTATCCTCCAAAAAGAAGGAAGAATTGACGTCTTGATAAATAATGCCGGTATGCATACCGGGGGACCGATAGAGACACTGCCTCTGGAATACATAAAACTCCAGATGGATACCAACTTTATCGGGATGGTAGAACTTACAAGGGCAGTATTACCTCATATGAGGAAACAGGGCAGTGGAACAATTATCAATTTTAGTTCAATCGGCGGTTTAATGGGTTTACCTTTCCAGTCATTCTACTCCGCAAGTAAATTTGCTATTGAGGGTTTCAGTGAGGCTCTCAGAATGGAAGTCAAACAGTTTAATATTAAAATTATACTAATAAATCCGGGTGATTTTCACACCAGTAATTCTGCCAACAGGAGGAACTTCATGGCGCCAACAGATAACAATGATCCTTATCATGAACAGTTTTTAAAAACAATGGAGATAATTGAAAAGGATGAAGCCAATGGTTGGGAGCCGAAAGTACTTGCCGCTAAACTTGTGAAAATAGTGGATTGCAAGAACCCCCGTCAGAGATACATTATTTCATCATTTGAACAAAAGCTGGCAGTGGCACTAAAGTACATTTTACCGGGTAAACTGTTCAGAATGATACTTGAAGATCATTATAAGATAAAATAGCCCGGCGATCCCCGGGTCTTGACGTTTCACAGATAAATCATCAATACGATTTATAATCCGTTTTCATCACATTTAGTGTCTGAGGTATCCATACTTTGTAGCGTGAATCTTCACCCCAGGTATTACCGGCTGATGCAAAGTCACAAAAATTAATCTGCATAGAATTACGGAAATCACCTTCCAGATCTGTTCCAAGAACCAATGGGGCCGAAAATGACATCCAAATATTAGCAGGTTTGTTTGTGGATATTTTCAGGTCTACTTTCCCTCTGTCCTCTTTAACTACAGCCGATTCGTAAATGAAACCGTCACCAAATCGGGTATCACGTGCCAGAACAACCGGTCCTCTTAAAATTGCCTGACAACCATTCAAAATCATCAATCTTCCTGAAAGATCGAGTTTCAAAACAACTTTATCATCTTTATTCCAGGTACGGGTGATTTTTTTATAGGTGCCCGCTTTAACATCTGAAACATCATTTCCATTTATCGATAAAGTAGTATTACTACTCCACTCCGGTATACGTAAGGCAATTGTAAAATTTTCAGATTTCTCAGGGTTGATGCTAATTTCAACTCTGTCTGTGACAGGATAATCTGATATCATGTTAATGGCAACATTATTGCTTTTGTTTAAAGGAATAACCGACTGACTCTGCCCGTAAATATTAATAAAAACTCCGTCTTCTGATCCCATAACTGCAAACCGCGGTAACATCATAAATGCCCGGGGACCATTGGCATTACAGCAATTTATATGCATTCCGCATTGTTCTTCACCTGCATGTCTTATACCTCCTAACGGGCTGTATTTGGCTATCTGTGAACCATCTCCCTTTAGTGATGCCAGCAGCGCATTATACGTTGAATTTTCAATCTGGTCAGCATATAATGAGTTGCCCGTCAGTCTCAAGAGGTTAAAACAAAGTTTCATCCATGTCATTGTAACACAGGTTTCCATTGTATGATATGTTGGTTCTGTCTGATATAGGGCGCCATGATAAAAACATTCGAATGCCGTTCCCGATCCTGCAATATTTATTTCACTTTCAATGATATTCTTAACAGCCATCTCAACAGCTTTCAGATACGAAGGTTCTCCTGTTATCCTGTATAATTCGAGGAGTCCATCGTAGCAAGACATCATCTCATATGCTTTTTGCCCGTTTTCATACGACCACCATACCTCCGGATGAGGGAATCTTTCTGAAACAGGAATTCCAGCGAGGGCGCTGGATATTAGTTTTGGACCATCCACTGTCTCCCATTGTTCAACAATATACTTTGCAAAATCCAGATACCTTTTATCTCCTGTCCTGCGATACAGATAAACGATAGGTTCAAGAATTGAGCAGCTCGGCATTCCACGATAATTACCGGTTTTTATGATATTAGTTTTCCCGGGGCCTACCAGGCTTAGCAGGTTATCGGCAAGCCTGCATGAGCCCCTCAAAGCTGACTTGTCCCCGGTCAAATCATAATATGCAAGCAGACCAATTAAAGTATATTTGTTGCCCCAGATATCCCATTGCTGCAGACGGGCACTATCTGTATAATTGCCAATATAACCCGAAGGCATTTGTGTGGCAAGCAATTCATTTACTGCATTCTGTATTATAGTAAGCATTTCCGGATCACGATTATAATCGTATGATGCAATTGCCGACTGTATCCACTTCCCCCAGAATTCGCTCTGCCATAAATGGGTTTCATTCTTGTGCCGGAATGGTTCAACCAATTGCTCAATATCCTGGCTCTTAATTCGCTTTACAATGACCAGATTAATCTTATCTCCCAGGTAACCTTCAATTATTGTGCTATTCGGAGAGTAAGCAAATATCCTGTCAGGTAAAGCATTTACAGACCCATGTTTTGCTTCAGGTCTCTGAGCGGATAGAAATAAAGTGGTATAGAAAAATACACATGCAATAAATAATTTTTTCATGCTGCTTTTTAAATTAATATTTTGACTTTCCAGGTTAATGCCGCCTGGTAACATTTCCTTAAAACATTTGTTAAATTTGCGGATTATCAAATCTTACAAAATTAAAATCATGGAAATCACTTTCGAAGGCGGCAAGGTTGTAACTGCTCATTCGCACGGACATATTATAAAAACCGATCAATCTGTAAGCAATGGTGGTCAAAACACAGCTCCTTCACCTTTTGAACTATTCCTGGCCTCGATTGGAACATGCTCAGGAATTTATGTAAAATCATTTTGTGATAACCGACATATCGCAACGGATAATATTAAAATAATTCAGACAGTTGAATTCGACGAAGAAACCGGCTTACCGGTTAATATTAAGCTGGATATAAAACTTCCGCCGGATTTCCCCGATAAGTATAAAGAAGCAGTGATTTCGGTGGCCGAATTATGCAAGGTAAAGAAAAGTATAGCTTCACCTCCGGCTTTTGAAATTATTTCTTCGTCAATTTAATTCTTTATAGAAATCTTCCATATCCAAGGTTGAATTTCTCGCTAAGCCGCAAAGCCGCTAAGTTTCATTTTTGCGACTCTGCGTCTTTGCGAGACTTCAAATTTTTAGGCCAGGTACATATTAATCAGCTGTTCGTAAAGCTCCTGTTTACCACTTCTTGTTTCAGGTTCTCCCAGCTCATAAGCAATATCTCTCAGTTGTGAGAGAGTAAGTTTGCCTTTTTCAAAATCTTTCCCTGCTCCTTTATCAAACGATTCATATCTTTTCTTTCTCATTTTAAGATAATCGCTGTTCTTCAGAATTTTATCTGCTATAACCAGGGCTCTTGCGAATGTATCCATACCGCTGACATGGGCAATAAAAAGATCTTCGGGATCTGTTGAATTGCGTCTGACTTTTGCATCAAAATTGATACCTCCTTTTGTAAACCCGCCAGCCTGCAAAATAACCATCATAGCCTCTGTGATCTCATAAATGTTTGTAGGAAACTCATCCGTATCCCATCCATTCTGGTAATCGCCTTTATTTGCGTCAATGCTCCCCAGCAAACCTGCATCAGCAGCCACCTGAAGTTCATGCTGGAATGTATGACCGGCAAGAGTGGCATGGTTAACCTCAATATTAAGTTTAAAATCTTTATCAAGTTCATGGTGACGCAGGAAGCCGATAATTGTGGCTACATCAAAGTCGTACTGATGTTTTGAAGGCTCCATAGGTTTAGGCTCGATCAGGAATGTACCTTTAAACCCTATTTTTCTTCCATAATCGCGCGCCAGTGAAAGCATCATACCCATGTGTTCTAGCTCCCTTTTCATATTTGTGTTATGAAGACTCATATAGCCTTCCCTGCCCCCCCAGAATACATAATTTTCCCCACCCAGGGCAACTGTTGCATGTATAGCGTTCTTGAGCTGAACTGCTGCATTTGCCACAACAGCAAAGTCAGGATTCGTGGCAGCCCCATTCATGTACCTAGGATTTGAAAAAAGATTTGCTGTTCCCCATAAGAGTTTTACCCCTGTCTGTTCCTGCATTTTTTTCATGACAGGAACAATCTTTTCGAGCCTTTTTTCAATTTCGAAAACTGTACCGCTTCCTACAATATCAGTATCATGAAAACAATAATACTCTGCACCAATCTTTGTGATAAATTCAAAAGCAGCATCAAGCCGAGGTCTTATTTTATCATCATTATCAGCGTCTTTCCACGGATACAACCTTGTAGCATCACCGAAAGGATCCGAACCGTCACCGCAGAATGAGTGCCAGTAAGCAACGGCAAATCGCAGATGATCTTTCATCTTCTTTCCGTCTATTTCCTCTTCAGGATTATACCATCTGAAAGAAAGCGGGTTTTTGGATTTCTTTCCTTCGAATTCAATCTTCCCGATGCCGGGATATGCCTCTTTTTTCGCTTTGTAAATCATAATTTATACATTTATGAGAATTTAATATAAAAACAACTAACCACTAAAATCGCAAAGTCTGAGCAAAGCACACAAAGTGAAATCAATTATCTAAAGCACGGAAAGCAATGTTTTCCACTTTAAATAAGCTTCTTCATAATACACTTTTTTTAAATTATCAGGTTCTGTAATTCCAACAGTCACCAACCCGTTAAATGCTTCTTTTTCAGACTTGTAATAGCCACAACCAATACCGGCTCCCCTGGCAGCGCCCATTGATCCATCAGTATTATACAGATGAATAGCTGTTCCGGTTATAGATGATAAAGCCTCACGAAAGACCTTACTGAGAAACATATTGGCTTCTCCTGCTCTAATTACTACCGGTTCAATTCCAACCTCTTTCATAATATCCAGACCATACCTGAATGAGAATGCTATTCCTTCCTGAGCTGCTCTGAATAAATGGGCTTTGGTGTGAATATTGAAGTTTAAACCTTCAATTTTTGCATTTCTTTCCTTATTCTCAAGCATTCTTTCAGCTCCATTACCAAAAGGCAGAATAGAGAGCCCATCCGAACCAGGGGCAACTTTTTCAGCCATATTATTTATATCATCATAGGATTGTGCACAACCAACATTCTTCCTGAGCCACGAATTTAGTATCCCAGCCCCATTAATACATAGAAGGACGCCAAGCCTGGTCTGCGACTTAGTATGGTTTACATGTAAAAAAGTATTTACTCTTGAAAGGGAATCAAATTTTTTCTTATCAGTAACACCATAAATAACTCCTGATGTACCGGCAGTAGCCGCTACTTCTCCCGGGTTAATTACATTAAGAGAAAGTGCATTGTTAGGCTGATCACCTGCCCTGTAAGAAACAGGTATTCCTTCTGGCAATCCCAGTTCGTTAGCAACAGATTTTAATAATTGCCCGCTAATTGAAAATGATGGTTTTGCTTCTGGTAAAAGATTTAAATCAAATCCATAATAATTCATTAGTTCTTCCGACACTTTGCCAAGTGAGAAATCCCAGAAAATACCTTCTGAAAGCCCTGTAAATGATGTACTTATTTCTCCGGTCAGTTTTAATGCAATATAATCACCAGGCAACATTGCTTTATATATGCTTGAAAACACTTCCGGCTCATTCTCCTTAACCCATGCAAGTTTTGAAGCTGTAAAATTTCCCGGAGAATTTAGAAGATGAGACAGACAGAATTCCTTACCTATTGAACTTAAGGCTTTTTCCCCATATCCTACAGCCCTGCTGTCGCACCATATAATTGAATTGCGCAAAACCTTACTGTTTTTATCAACAACAACAAGGCCATGCATCTGATAAGAAACTCCAATAGCGCCAATTTCATTTTTCTTTTCACCGAGCTTTTGCAGGCACTCACCTATGGCAATTTTCAGATTGGACCACCATACCTCAGGGTTCTGTTCTGCCCAGCCTGGTTTCAGAGCTATAATTTTCATCTCATCTAAAGGGGAGTAAGCTGTTGCCAGACATTTGCCCGACTCTCCGTCAATAACTGAAGCCTTTACAGAAGAGCTTCCAAGATCAATTCCCAGCAATAACATATTATTAGAGTATTTTTTATGATTTTTCTCTGTGAACCTTTTGCGTCTCCCTTTGTGTCACTCAATGTAAGCTCTTTTTCAAAGATAACGCTATAGGTTCACAGTGTGCTACAGCGGCTAAATTTAAGAAGATTTTTAAGATGAATCAAGAGTAACTCTTATTCTTTCATATTTCTTTTTTACAGTATATCAAACTCCTTCATTGTGATCACACATTCTACATTCATGCGGGGGTCTTGACCATATTTCCAGGATTCTTTAAGGTACAACATATTAATTCTTATAGATTTCCTGATGCTGATTTTTATCTGGACTAAGAAATTAGTAAATTTATGGCCTGTAAAAATGTCAATTAATACACACACTTATTATGAAATCAATATTTCTTCTCATGCTTAGTAGTCTATTAAATATCGCATCAGCACAGAATACCCCTGTAGGAATATTTAATGGTAATTCAGATATAGGCAATCCTAAAAAAGCTGGTTCCTCAGTCTACAATAAGGCTGATCAGAGCTATGTATTAAAAGGAGCCGGATATAACATCTGGTTTGACAGAGATGAATTTCATTATCTCTTCAATAAGATAAAAGGAGATTTTATCCTTACAGCGAACTTCGAATTTATTGGAAAAGGGAAAAACCCTCACCGGAAAACAGGATGGATGGTCAGAGAGACAACAGATGCAAAATCATCGCACATTTCTGCTACTCTTCATGGCAGCGGATTAACTGTTCTTCAATGGCGGGTTTCAGAAGGAGCTGACATGAGAGATCCTCAGGATGAGATATTTGCGAAGGACTCATCGTTTAATGTTATTCAGATTGAAAGAGCCGGGAAGAACATAATTATGAGAGCGGCACATAGCGGCAAGCCACTTGAGATAATTGGTTCACATGAAATGGGAAATATGCCGGACGAGGTATTGGTAGGTCCGTTCATCTGTTCCCATGATTCAGATATAGTAGAAGCCGTAAAAGTATGGAATGTAAGAATTGACCAACCAGTTTCCGATGATTATGATCCTTATAAATCCCCGCCTCTTGGCTGCAGAATGGAGACCATGACAGTAGCAGATGGCAAAAGGAAAGTAATTTATGAAAAACCAGGCAGGTTTGAAGCACCCAACTGGATGCCTGATGGGAAAAAACTACTCTTTAATATGGACGGTTTGTTGTATAAAATTCCTGTCGCAGGCGGTATACCGGAAAAACTTAATACTGATTTTGCTAAAAGCATCAATAATGACCATGGAATCTCGTTCAATGGTAAACTGCTGGCGATAAGCAACTCCCGCCAGGGTTTCCCGGGTGGAGGTTCAACAGTTTATGTTCTTCCTCTTGAAGGTGGCATTCCAAAATTGATAACCGAGAATACTCCATCTTACTTTCATGGATGGGCGCCAAATAACACGGAATTGGTTTATGTTGCTATGCGCGATGGAAAAACAGTATACAACATTTACAGAAATTCTATTGAAGGGGGTAAAGAAGTGGCTTTGACTGACATTAAGCCTGGTCAGCATGTTGATGGCTGTGAATATTCACCCGACGGAAAGTATATATATTATAATGGTCATTATTCAGGTACAATGCAAATCTGGCGCATAAAACCCGATGGAACAGGAAAGGAACAGCTGACATTCGACAATTACAACAACTGGTTCCCGCATATCTCACCCGATGGTAAATGGATGGTAATCATATCATTTCCTGCAGATATCGACCCGAACAGTCATCCGTCTTATAAACGTTGTTTGTTAAGAATTTTGCCGGTTGATGGAGGAGAACCACGTGTATTAGCATATCTGTATGGCGGCCAGGGAACTATTAATGTTGCTTCATGGTCACCCGACAGCAAACAGATCGCATTTGTGAGTAATTCGGGAAAATAGCTCCAAAGGGGGAACTAACTAATTACATATTTCTTTACACTTATATCTCCATAGACGGTATTAAGGAATGGTTTGCCGTTTTTCATACCAACATTTCCAAAGCCGGTTTCTGTTGAGATAAAACTTGTAAAGTCATCTTTCCCTGCCTTAATAAACAGTTCCTGTGCTACTGCATCATATCTTATCCCGGTTAAACCCTGCAGCATACCATAGCTCGATAGGGCCCGGGCATACCAGTGCCCACATTCATATTCATCAAAAGGATTCCTTATTCTGCCGTCATATCTGTTACGACAGGCCCTCACAATCTCAAGGGCTTTTTCTGTCTCACCAATCATCATAAGGTGGGATGCAACCTGATATTCTATACCTGTCCATACTTCATTACTATACACAAAAGGAAGTGAAAGCATCTCTCCTTTCGGCCATGTGCATAACAGAAGTCCTCCTTCTTTTCCAAGAGCATAAGAAGGTCGTTGTGGATTTGAATGTTCTGTGAGATCGGGTCTGAAGTTGTATTTATGAACTGAATTAAGATGGCTGGCAAGCTTAACAGGGTCAACTATATTTTTTAAACCGCAGACCTCAGCAATCCATATCCCAAGAGCTCCGTCAGAAAGGCATCCTTTACCGTACTGGTATTTGGGTCCCTCTCTTTCCAGCAATTCCTTTGCCTCTGGCGAATAGTCTGAATTCCATGCCCCTTTCGATGCCGCCACAGGATCGGGAGCATTCAGACCCTTCCACATAATTTTTTGCATAAAATACTCGCCGTCGAAGAGATCTGTTTCAAGTGACTTCCTTCCTTTTTCAAAAAGTGACTGATATTTTTTCACATCCTCACCCATGAATGCTCCCATCTCAGAAACAGCTTTTAATGCCCCGAGATAAAAACCTGTACACATACCATCGGGTCCCCAGAATTCTATGTCGTATGTATTATGATGGGGTTCTTCCAGTGTTCCTGTAGACCGGGGATCCCAGGTATGAATACAATAGTCAATGCTTTTCACCACCTGAGGATACATCTTTTTCATCCAGTTACTATCACCACTGATCCTCCACTCCCGGTAGATCTTCATTATTCCTCCAAGCTGTCCGTCAGAAGCTGCATAAAAGCTATTTGCAACAGGCCTGATAGGAAGGGCTGACCGGAAAGTCTGGTGACCATCATTATCCTGACTGGCGAAAAACTCAGTCTCACGGAGTGTACGTTCAAGTTTAGGGAAAAGATGTGGAATAGCCTGGGCATAGTTCCATACATGGGTGCACGACCCTTCGCAACATCCCGAATTATCACCGCAACCTTCCCAGCTCCACAGCTTACCATCGGGTTGTCTTAACACAGTAGGTGATTTAAGGATACTCAGATTGGCCGCAACTGACTCAATAACTTCGCCAGGGAGCGTACAGTTAAAGAACGATTCTTTAAATAAAACAGACTTATTTCTAAGATCAGCATAGTTCGTTTTCCAGAATGTTATAACTTCCTCTACCGTTTTGAAACTGGCTGAATACCAGGGTTTATAAAATGGGTCCCTGCAGGAACAGTTCGCTGCAGTACATTTTTCTTTATCCTTTTCTTCAGAATCCCTGCCTAATCTAAGATCTGTATCAGGGACATACCAGGCCATCATCAGTCTTATAACTTTTGTTTCCCCCGGATTCAGGTTAAATGGAATATATAATGATGCACCGGGAGCTCCTTTTTCTACGGGATCTTTTTGTCGTATTTCCCCTTTCATAATTGTTTCCCAGGTAATGGTGAGAGGATCCCACCAGCCTCCTCTGAACCAGCAATGATCAACGATTGTTCCGGGTTCATTGGTAAAAATGGCAAAATCTCCATATGTTTGAGGTTTATCTTTTACACCCTCTTCAGAAAGGATAAAACCATTACTGACTGATCTTATTTTGTTAACACCATTTTTCTGACTCATAAAATTCCTTGAATTATACGAGAAAATAGTTTCAATCCGTGAATCACCCCTGTTTTTGAATGAATATTCAACTGCTCCTACAGGTAAACTTGAATTGTCGGCATCGGTTGGAATAAAAGGACTCCAGCCGGTAAGCTGGATATCAATTGGAATATCATCATCCTGCAATTCAATTACAGCAAATGGAAACCTCGGAGTAAACCTTGTATTCCGGAACCTTGGCAACCCATAATCAGTTCCGCCGGATCCATTCGCCGAATCGGGCTGACCAAATTTTTTCCAGTCAGGGACCTGGCCTTCAATAACTTTTGTTCCATTTTTCAACCCTTTCACCGATATTGCAGCAAACATACACGGTTCATTATAAACTTCAGGACGGTTACGAACAGACATATGAGAAATACCCCCAGTGCCTTCAAGACAGAACATACCTGCACCGATCCCCCCAATCGGGAAAGCAATACGATCGAGATAATTCCCTGAATAATAGCTATTGAATTCATGATGTCCTGTTTCCATTCTACTTTCAGTGACACTGTTTTTTGCAGCACAGGAAGTTAAAAGATTTACAGACCCCATTGTCCCTATACCGGCGAGAGTTGTATTGGAGATAAATCTGCGCCGGGTGAGTTTGTTATTGGTTTTCATACCATGAAAATAAAATGAGATTATTAAACTGATAAATTTAAACGGTAAGCAGATAAATTTATGAAAAAGAGTTTATATCAGCGTTAATTACTTTTAAATAAAAAAAATAACTATTTTTCAACCGGAAGATATATACAGGTATAATGCGTTCACGACTTTACGCAATTTTGTCCGTTTTACTGTTTGGGGTTCTTTATTGCTATACTGCAATAGGAGTATTCATTGTTCTTATTCTTACCCTATTCCATTTGAAAAAGCCGATCCGTTTCCTTTTCCAGATGTGGGCAAAATCAGTTTTCATTATTATGGGAAAAAAATTTCATGTTTATGGAAAGGAAAACATTAAAAAAGGGGAAAAATATATTCTGGTAGCTAACCATGCGAGCCTTTTTGATATTGTGGCAATTACATCCTTCTACCCTGGAATATCATGGTTTGGACATGAGCGGCTTCTCAAGGTGCCTGTTTTCAGCAATTTATTGAAAATAATGGATTATGTCCCTTTTAAAGATCCTACTTACAGGAACACAAGAGAAATGATTGATCAGCTAATTCATAAATCTCAATATCAATCAGTTGCTATTTTTCCGGAAGGAACCAGGACCCTGAATGGAAATATTAATCAGTTTTACAGGGGATTTATTTACCTTTTTCGCACAAGAGATATTGAAATCTTACCGGTTACACTTAATGGTTTCTATAAACTAAAACCAAAAAACAGGTTTTATATTAATTTCGGATCAAAACTCGATGTGGTCATTCATAAACCTATTAAAAGAGAAGACTTACTAGGGAAGAATGATAATGAAATAATAGATACCGTTAAAACTGTTATTGAATCGGCTTATCATTAGCTTTCAGCCTAAAAATATTTTACTCACGAAAATCACCAAGAAAGATAGGTTCAGATATGGATAACGTAAATAAGGAGTGGGTTTTTATTATAAACCCTATTGCCGGAAACGGTTTTGCAAACTTGCTGGTGCCTAAGCTCCAGGAGATGATACAAAAACACAATGTTAATGCAGAAATAGTATTCACTGAAAGAAGCGGTCACGCAACCCAATTATCACAACAGTATCTCGAGAGAGGTTTTAGAAATATAATTGCTGTAGGTGGTGATGGTACCTTTAATGAGGTGGCTCGTCCGCTTATTGATAATAAAGAGGTCACAACAGGTATAATTCCTGCCGGAACAGGAAATGATTTCGTTCAGATCCTGGGTTTTCCAAACCGTTTTTCAGAAAAAGACTGGGATGTTTTTTTCAACAGGAATATTATCACAATGGATGCTGGATTATGCAATGGCATGATCTTTCTCAATGGCATGGGCCTTGGATTTGATGCCCAGGTGGCAGCTGAGAATTTTACCGAACCAGGTATGGTAAAAAGAGGAAGCAAGTACAAATATATCTGGCATATAATAAAGACTCTGTTGTTCTTCAAAGAAAAAAGGATGACAGTTATTACTGAGACAGGCAGACATGAAACGGATTGTTTTATTAACACTATCTCTATAGGAAGACGGTTTGCAGGTGGATTTTACCTTACGCCGAAAGCAATTGCAAATGACGGATTATTAGATGTATGTATGATAAAGAAACTTTCACTTTTTGAAAGATTTTCAATTCTGCTTAAAGTCCCTGAAGGAAGGCATATCACTGATAAAAGAGTAAATTATTACCAGACGAAAGGCATCAGTCTTGAGTTCCCTGAGATAGTACCATTTCATGTTGACGGTGAACTGAACTATTCCGACAGATTTGATGTAACTATTCTGCCGGATACATTAAAAATCATATACAATCCTGATGGAAACCATTTTTTCAAATGACAGAAACACATTAAATAATTATATCGCATTCTTTGACCTTGACCAGACAATAGCAAATTCCATAAGTGGAAAATTATTGGCAAGAGCTGCTTTCAGGAAAGGCCTTTTCACTCATATGGACCTCATAAATGCAGCATTTCTGTCACTTGCTTTCCGTCTTAAGCTCAGAGATCCGTTGAAAATAATTGAAAGCATGGTAAGCTGGGTAAAGGGTATCCCTGAAACTTCGATGATTGAGTTATGTTCAGAAGTATCTGATGAGGTAATTATTCCGTCGGTTTATAAAGAAGCGATTGCTGAAATAGAATATCATAAATCGCAAAATGCAAAAGTTATCATTCTCTCATCAGCTTTGACCCATGTATGTAAGATAATGGCCAGTTATCTGGGTATCGATGATATTATCTGTTCCGAACTTGAGGTTAAGAATGGATATCTCACCGGCCGGCCACAGGGACATTTCTGCTTTGGCAGGGAAAAAGCCATCAGGTTAATTGCCTATTGTGACAAATATCTTTATTCACCTACTGATACATGGTATTACGGTGATTCAATCTCAGATCTTTATGCACTGAAAGCCGTAGGCAATCCTGTCTGTATCAATCCCGATAAAAAACTCAGGAAAGAAGCAGTTAAAAGAGCCTGGAAAACTTACAACTGGAGAAATTAATTCACCTCAAGTTTCTGCCACTCAGGAAGCTTTGGAAATTTTGCATGAGGTTCTGTCTGGTACCAGAAACATGTAGAAGCAATATCCGATTGTTGCTTCAGGTATCTTCCTCCTTTATGCCATCCCAAGTCTTGTATAGTGATATTAAGATCTGATTCAAACCTGACAGGATCCATTATATGCCATCTGTAAAGACCAAAGCGTTGCATCACCTTGTAATGTCCGTCACCCTTTATAACCTGTACCAATCCGGAATAGGGCGTACAGAATTCCGTGTATCCCGATTCATCAATCCCCAGTGAATTTGTCTTATGAGTATCAAAATCATAGGAGCCGCAGAAATAATCTTCTGTACCCGTTCCGCAGATTGTTGGAAATTTGCTGTCTCCATCAATGTAAAATTTTATCTCACCTTCTCCCCACCAGCTGTTATTATTAACACCTACAGCCAGGTAAACGCCGACATATTGGCCCTTCCCTTTTATTCCATCAATGATAGTATAAACAGAGGACTCATCAGGATTTGTTCTCCGGAACTGGGCATGAAAATAACCCGCATCTTCAGGCACTTCGGTTAAGGTATAGTCGACCTGGTAAAAAAGTGTCATTGGATCAGTATCGTCAATGTTTTCCATTGTTATCCTGCACTTCTTACGAAATGGCATCACCCAATATGAATTAAAGGCACTTCCCGGATTGACACAGACAGCTGAAGAGACAAGCGGAGAATATTTATTCCATCCCATACCAAAAAAGTCGCCGACAGGGCATTCAACGGATGGTTCAGTTTCGTCATCCCAATAGATCCGAAGGATTGAATATCGCCAGTTCCCTGTGGGAGTCATCCATATATGCTGTATGGCGCCAGGGCCTTCAATCTCAGCCATTTTGAAAGTTTCTCCCGGCTTAATAATAACATACGGATTAACTTTCCATCCCTGCCCAAGATCGCGCGCAGCATTTGATGCGTTTGCAGTGTTGCGTTTGTCCTTGTCTGCAGGATCTGCCATTCCGCCTTTCCCCTTTTCACCTGACAGGTTTTCGGGACTTATTGAGCGGGTTTTTGCGTCGGATAATCTGTATAGATTTCCCATATTCATATCGAGCCCGTTAAACTTTTTCTGGCCAGATATAACAAGAGGGAGAAATAAGATAATTAAAGCCAGTGCCGATAATTTTTTCATTTTGGATAATTTTAGATTCAATTTTTCAATCAAACCTAAAATTATGAATAATCGGGGAATACTAAACTGAGTTTTTAAATTTAAGTATAAACTACTGTGAATATATACGTGGATAACATATTCTCTAGAAGACATATCTTACTGAAATCGCACCTTCAGGCCATAAACCCGTATATCCCATTAGGTTAACAGCCGGTTTTATGTCAATACCTAAATTAAGAGGAATTTCAATAAAAGAATATTCAATTCCAATTATGCCATCGAGTCCGAATATGGTATATGCTGCACCTGATCTACCCCATGAAACATCATTTCCGTTATAGAATCCAAGGTGAGCTCCTCCACCATAATACCAGACAAGGTGTTTAACGTCAAAGGCCCGCTGTTTATGTATCTCAAACAATCCCGTTAAATTAACTCCCTGCCATCGTGTTGTCAGCAAACCCTCAAAAGCTAATTTTGGATTTACAAAATGCTTTAATGTCAGTCCTGATGCAAAACCGCCTCTGATTCCTATCCCTGTTCTATATTCCTGAGCACATAATATTCCCCCGATACTCAAGCCCATCACAAAAATTAAAATTACTTTTTTCATATTCAGGTTATAAAATTAAGGTCGCCAAATTAATCAAAATCATCATAAAAATTATTAATTTTAATGACTTCAGTACTATTCTGTGTAAAGTCATATCCTAAATATCTGAAACAAAACAAAGAACTTTTCCATACTCTTTTTTATCGCTGTACTTTTAATTACTTTTGACTGGGAACTCAGAAAAGGCAGAATTGTTAAAACAATAATTTTTAATATACTATCATGAAAAACCAAATTATCATAATTATTTTAATGGCAACTATTATCTCTTGTAACGGTCCGGCAGATAAAAAAATTACCTACCCTGCTACAAAAAAGGGTGATGTTATTGATACATATTTCGGAAAGAAGGTTCCCGATCCTTATCGATGGCTTGAGGATGACAGGTCTGAAGAGACTGCTGCCTGGGTAAAGGAGCAGAATAAAGTTACTTTTGATTACCTGCGGGCCATCCCTTACAGAGATCAGTTAAAATCGCGTCTCGAGAAAATGTGGAATTACGAGAAATTTACTGCGCCTCAGAAAGAAGGTGCCTACACTTACTTTTCAAGGAATGACGGATTACAGAATCAGTATGTAATTTACCGGCAGAAAAACAATGAAGAACCTGAGGTATTTCTTGATCCGAATAAGTTTTCTGCAGACGGAACTACATCACTTGGGGAGATTGAATTTACAAAGGATGGCAGTAAAGTTGCATATTCAATTTCGGAAGGAGGATCCGACTGGCGGAAAGTAATTGTTCTGGATGCAGAGACAAAGCAAATTCTGGGCGATACGCTGAAAGATATAAAATTCAGCGGTTTAGCATGGCAATCAAATGATGGATTCTATTATTCAAGCTACGACAAACCTAAGGGTAGTGAGCTTTCTGCAAAAACTGATCACCATAAGCTCTACTACCACAAGCTTGGAACAAAACAAAGCGAAGACAAGGTTGTATTTGGTTCAGATATTATCCGACGATATGTTGAGGGAACAGTAACTGAAGACGGGAGGTATCTTATAGTAACTGCGGCAATATCAACTACAGGAAATGAATTATATATAAAGGATTTAAGAAACCCGGCAAATAAGTTTACAGCTGTCGTGTCAAATTTCGACAATGATAATTATGTACTCGATAATGATGGTTCAAAACTTTTCATTGTTACCAATCTCAACGCACCGAATAAAAAAGTCATAACCGTTGATGCTGAAAACCCTGAAGTTAAGAACTGGGTTGACCTCATACCTGAAACAGATAATGTTCTTGAGCCTGCAACAGGTTCGGGATATATCTTTGCTCATTATATGACTGACGCTATATCAAAGGTAAAACAATATGACAGGAATGGAGTGCTGGTCAGGGATATCGTTTTGCCAGGTATTGGAACGGTNTCGGGTTTAACAGCCAAAAGAGATGATAANGATCNGNANANNATTCATTCACAAA